>Ga0074046_10000661_pt1 | contig 31559 bp, 33 predicted proteins | sample BogForMeECP23OM3_FD_94441 | JGI IMG/M metagenome (GOLD analysis project Ga0074046, IMG submission 94441) | Bog forest soil microbial communities from Calvert Island, British Columbia, Canada - Bog Forest MetaG ECP23OM3 | ecosystem: Environmental > Terrestrial > Soil > Wetlands ... | reverse complement strand
GTTCCGCTTCGTGATCCTCAAGAGAACTGGAGTGCGTTTTTTTCTCCGTGACGCCCACCGTGGTCAGCACGTCAAGAATTTCCTTGCTCTTGACTTCCAACTCACGGGCCAGATCGTTAATTCGAATCTTACTCATCCGCCGTCGTTTCCTCTTCTTGTCGCGCCCATGTCAAGTATTTAAGCTCGCATATCTAACCTCATAAAAGCCTTGTGCTTGCCAGCTGAGAGCCGTCCCCAACGGGCCTTCGAACAACAACACGTGGCCACGCTCGGAGCTTCAGTCCTGCTTGTCTTCCGGGGCTTCTTCAGTCGCCGTTTCTTCACTCACGGCTTCGGCGTCTTTTTCTGCTGGCGCCGTGTCGGTGGGCTCCGCTTCCGTGGCCAACCTCGCCGCCTCTAACTCGCCGTCTGCCGGCGATTCGGCTTCTCCGGTGTTTTCAGGTTCCGCGGCGAGCGCATCCGCTTCAATCGAACCTTCCGCCAGCGATTCCTCGCTGACTCCCGCTTCGGCGGCGGCTTCTCCAGTCGTTTCCGGTTCGCGGCGGCTACGGCCTCGCCGCCATCCAGACTGGCAAAGTAATTATTAACCGCAATACTGATTTTTTCCACCGTTTTCGGGCCAATGCCCTCAATCGCTTCCAGTTGCTCCGGCGTCATATCGGCCAGCGATTCTACCGTATTTACGCCCGCCGCCTTCAGCTTCTCGACCAGTCCCTCGCCCAGTCCGGTAACCAACTCCAGCGGAGTTACCGTCTGCGTGACTAGCGCCGACATCTGCTGTTCCACTTCCTGACGCTTTTCTTCCTCGCTCTTGATGTCGATCTTCCAGCCCAGCAGTTTCGCCGCCAGCCGCACGTTCTGTCCTTTTTTCCCGATCGCGAGTGACAGTTGTGTATCGTCCACCACTACTTCCAGATGCTTATCCGCTGCGTCGACAATCGTCACCCGGCTGACTTTCGCCGGCTGCAATGCTTTTTCGGCAAACGTTACCGGATCCTCGTGATATTCGATGATGTCGATCTTTTCTCCGCGCAACTCGCGAATGATCGACTGCACCCGCATCCCCTTCATGCCCACGCAGGCACCGACCGCGTCCACATCCTTGTCTTTCGACATCACCGCAATCTTCGTGCGCTCGCCTGCTTCCCGGGCAATCGCACGGATCACCACCGTACCGTCATAGATTTCCGGCACTTCCGTCTGGAACAGATGCTGGACTAATTCCGGAGCGGAGCGCGAAGCAATCACGCCCGGACCTTTCGCTGCTTTTTCCACCCGCACAATCACGACCCGAATTCGCTCGCCCACGGCGAACGATTCCAGCCGCGACTGCTCCTTGCGCCCCATGCGCGCTTCGGCCTTGCCGATATCGAGAATCACATCCGGACCCTCGAGTCGCTTCACGGTAGCATTTACGATTTCATTGACGTGACCGATGTATTCGTTGTAAACCGTGTCGCGTTCCGCCTCGCGCACTTTCTGAAAGATGACTTGCTTCGCCAGTTGCGCCGCAATCCGTCCCAGAATTCCTTCCGTCACTTTCGGGATCAGCAATTCTCCGCCCGCTTCCGCCGTCGGATCCAGCTTCCGCGCCTGCTCCACCGTCACCTGCAGATTCGGATCTTCCACCTGCTCCGGATTTTCGACGATCGACTTCACCGCATACGCGTTGATCTTGCCGCTATCCTTGTCGAGCACCGCGCGCAGGTTTTCCTGCGTCTTGTAGTATTTGCGCGTCGCGACGACAATGGCATCCTCAACCGCGCTCACCACGATCTGCGGATCAATGCCCTTTTCGCGGCTGACCCCTTCGATGATGTTGTAAAGCTCGCTAGCCATAAAAGTCAGTTCTCAGTTCCCAGTTCTCAGTTCTCAGAAAGAGCGGACCCCTGAGAACTGAGAACTGGGAACTGAGAACTATATCTCCGGTACCAAATTCGCCTTCTCTACGTTCCTCAACTCAATCTCAACCTTCGAAGCTTCGCCCTCTTTCGGGCGCATCTTCTTCTTGCGTGCCGCGCTCAGATCCAGCAGCAGCCTTCCGTTCTCGAAGCTTTCCAGCTTCCCTTCAAAATACCGGTTATTGTTCACCGGCTCCCGCGTCATCAACTTCACGCGCTGTCCGCGGAAGCGCTCAAAATCCGCCGCCTTCGTCAGCTTGCGATCCAATCCCGGAGAAGAAACCTCCAGTACATACGATCCACCCGGCAACGCATCCTCAACGTCGATGATCGTCCCGAACTCCCGGCTGAACTTCGAACAGTCCTCGTGCGTGACGCCATCCGGACGATTCACCGCCGGCACCGCTCCCGGCCGGTCAATAAACACCCGCAGCATGCGGTGCTTACCCGCGCCGCATACTTCCACCTCAACTACTTCCAGCCCGCTCGAGCCCGCCACCCGCTCGGCAATCTGCCGGACCTTATCCAAATCAAAAGCCATGTTTTCAGCAATTTGCGCCGGAATGGCCGCGCCAGTCATTCCAGCAAATCTCCCCGCTAGTCGGCCCAAACTAAAAAGTGGGCTTTCGCCCACTGGTGTGCTTCGACAATCCTGAGACTACGACACAACAGTATTCATCACCAACTATACGCCGCCAATTTGGAAAACACAAACCAGCGCAGTCCCGGGGAATGTCTCAGTTTGATCGTCGTCCTGGACCAAATAAAGACCAAATAAAGAATTGTCATCCTGAGCGAAGCGAAGGACCTGCTTTTTGCCAGCAGCAATTGCACGTTTGGCACGCAGCCCCCTGGAATTCTGCCGCGCTACTCAGCCTCCATAGTTACGGAAGTATCTGAAGTAACCTTGTCGTGACCGCGCCCATCCCCCAAACTCCTCGTAATGCGGTTTTCCCGCGCCCATCTCGCCATCGCACTGGGCTCTGCTGGCCTGCTCGTGCTCGTGTTTCTCGGCTATCTGTACTGGCTGACCAGCCAGCCGCCGGTTCTGTCGCGCTCCGAAGAACGCGACCCTCTCACCCAGATGCCGATCAGCATCACCATGAATCCATTTCGCGATCGCACGATCGAACGCACCGCCAATCGCTTTATCTCGGAGATGCGCGACGGCAATTGCCGCCAACTGCTCACCCAGTGGGAAAAGGACTATCGCAAAAAACGCGCGGACTTCCTCTGCAGTTCCGAAGCCCAGCACCCTTTGATTTCCTGGAATTTGGTGGAATGGGAAGACGCGCCGCCGCTGGTGATTCTGCACTACAAGGGACAACGCTACAGCAGTCCCAGCCAGGACGCCACCTACAAAGACCTTTTCTCAGTAACCGAAGAGAAGAAAGATTCCGGCTGGACAGTTACAAAGTACGACTCCTTTTACTAAGTTCCATTTGTCATCCCGCATTCTGCCGCGCGTCATCCCGAGCTTTCCCTTGTCATCCCGCACGAAGTGAGGGATCTGCAGTTAGCGCAATCTTCGACGAAGTGCCTTTACTAACAGCTGACAGCTGGGAGCTGATAGCCGTCTTACCCGCCGATGTGCACCATCGTCCGCGAAGCCGGCACAAATCCCGGTTCCCCAATGTGGTGCCGCTCTTCTTTCTTCTCCACCACTTTCAATATGAACTCAGTGAGCTTCTCATCCGTTGCGCCGCGCCGCATCAACTCATGCAGGTCGTGGTCCCATACGGAAAATAAGCAAGTTCGCAATTTGCCGTCCGAGGTGATGCGAATCCGGCTGCAATGTCCGCAGAACGGATGCGACACCGGCGCAATAATCCCAATCTCGCCCACGCCATCGGAAAAGCGATAGCGCCGAGCCGTTTCACTGTGCTCGTGCGCAATTTCTTCCAGCGGCAAATACTCCGACATGCGGCGGACGATCTCATCGAGCCTAACCACAATTTCCGGCGTCCAAACCCGGTCTTCTTCGAGTGGCATGAATTCGATGAAGCGCACCACCACGCACTCTGTCCGGGCGAACATCCCAAACGGAATAATCTGATCCTCATTGAAGCCGCGCAGCAACACGCAATTGATTTTCACCGGATCGAGCCCTGCCTGCCGCGATGCGCGAACTCCCGCCAGCACGCTCTCATATCCATTCGGCACCCGAGTAATGCGCGCGAATCGCTCCGGATCCACCGCATCCATACTGACCGTCACGCGGTCCAGCCCCGCATCTTTCAGCGGCCGAGCGATCTCAGCCAGCAGATGCCCGTTCGTAGTCAGAGCGATATCAGGCTTTTCACCTGTCAAAGTCCGCAGCCGAGCCAGGTCGCGTACAAACTCGACAATGCCTTTGCGCAGCAGCGGCTCCCCGCCCGTCAGCCGAATCTTAGTGATCCCCAGCCCAACCAGAATTCGCGCCATCCGCAAATAATCAGCAAATGGAAGTTCCGCATATGCCGCTCCATTGGTTCCCGTCCGGCAATAAACACACCGGTAGTTACAGCGGTCCGTGATCGAAATCCGCAAGTCGTGAATCGACCGCCCGAATTTGTCAGTAAGCGGCATCTGGCACTTAGCACTTCACTACGAAAGGAAACAAGCAGGCAGGGGCAACTCCAGCGTGCGTTCCCTTTCCAACACGGGAGGCGCGGACGTTTCCATCCGCACCCTCGGATCGCACCAGCCTTAGCAGCGCAATCCTCGTCCCCGCCGCCAGAGAGACTCTCTCAGGCCACGGGAATCGGAAACTCGAATAGCATTATAGACGCGGAAGCCGAACTCCGCGAAGCATTCGGTCTCGATAATGGAGCGCCGGGCATCCCCGCCCGGCAGCACGATATAAACGTCCGCCCCATCAGCGATCAAACGAGGCCTGTTAAACTTTCCCCATGAAAGCACTCGTCATCACCCGTTTCGGCGGCCCCGAAGTGCTCGAATTGCAGCAGGTCCCCGACGCCCATCCCGCACCCGAACAGCTTCTGGTGAAGGTGGAGGCGGGTGGCTTGAACTTCGCCGATCTGCTGACCGCGCGCGGCGGATACGCCGGCACGCCCAAACCGCCTCTCACGGCCGGACGCGAATTTGCCGGACGCGAACTTACCGCTAACGACGCTAGAGAACGCCGCGTGATGGGCTACGTGCAATGGGGCGCCTTCGCAGAAAGAACGGTGGCGCATCGCAACCTCGTCTGGCCCATCCCCGAAAATTGGACCGCCGAGCAAGCCGCCGCCTTCCCCGTAAATTTCTTCACCGCCTACTTCGCCTATTGGAAGGCCGGTTTGCTCGGTCAGCCCAAATCCAACGACAAGCCCGCCCGCGTCCTGATTCATGCCGTAGCCGGCGGAGTCGGCACCGCAGCCGTGCAAATCGGAAAAATTCTCGGCATCGAAATGTACGGAACTTCTTCCTCCGAAGAAAAGCTCGCGAAAGTGAGCGAACTCGGCCTCCAACACGGCATCAACTACAAGCAGCGAGATTATGTGGAAGCGATTAAAGATCTAACCCGAGGCGAGGGCGTCGATGCGGTTTTCGAAATGCTTGGAGGCGAGCACGTGGCAAAAAGCGTCAAATGCGTCCGCGATTTCGGAAGAGTCATCGTCTACGGCGCCGCCACGGGCGAAACTCCGCTACTCGACACCCGCCTTCTCTACGCCAAGGGCGCCAGCGTCCATGGTCTCTGGCTGTCCTATCTGAGCGCGAACCGCCCATTAATGGAATCCGCATGGAAGCAGCTCTCCGAATGGCTGGCAGCCGGCAAGCTCCATCCCGTAATCGGAAAAGTCTTCCCCCTGGAACAGGCGCGCGAGGCTTACACGCTAATGCAGGAAGGCAAGAATTACGGCAAGATTGTGCTGGGGATCAGTTAACACGGAAGACTCTTTAAGATGTGTCATCCTGACCCTGAGCTTGTCGAAGGGGAAGGACCTGCTGTTCTTCGACGTCGCCTGAACACCAGACAAAACACTCTTATGTTGTTACGGTCGTATCCACCATGCCCGTGCTAACCCAGCAAGCGCCCGCGCGTCCAATAGCCATGTGGGGTAACAGTTGGTTCGCAAAGAAAAAATAAATCGGGAACTTACTCAAACCGAGATTCGTATCCTGTAGCGAACCAACGTGGGGTGGACGAAAGGAACATCGGTCCACTTAGAGACTTTGCAGGGTGACGGGACTGGCGCACACATGGTTTGGCGGCCCTGGATGCGCCGAGCCCGGCAAAAGGAACGGTAAAAAGAACGAGCGTGAGGCCCGCGTCTTTTTGCGTCACCCTGACAGGCGTATTGTAGGACTTCGCAAGAAAAAGGCAAGCCCTTAGTCGAGCGTCCTCGAACTATCACCAGCCGCCCCTAACATCCCGGCCAGAGCCGGGTAGAAAGCGAAGGAGCAAATGAAACTGAACAATCTGGCAAAGACTGTTGTGCTCGGGCTGGCCGTGCTGCTCGCAACGAGTGCTTTCGCAAGTAACAATGTTAAGGGTTCGCTGCTGCTACGGGAGTCGGTCGAAATCAACGGCCAGCAACTCGCCCCCGGTGAGTATCAAGTGCGCTGGGACGGCACTGGACCGAGTGTCGAAGTAAGCTTCATGCAGGGCAGGAAAGAAGTCGCAAAAACCTCCGCGAAAGTTGTCGCACTCGACGAAGCTCCCGAATACGACTCCGCAGTCGTCGATCACACCAGCGGCAAAGCAGCGATTTCCGAAATACGCTTCTCTCGCAGGAAATACGCCTTAGCCATCGGCGCCACCGACAAAGCCGAAATGAGCGGAAGCTCCAAGTAACTTACTAACTCCTGGAAGACGAAGACGGACAGGGAGCACCCCGGTGCTCCCTTTTCTAGCTAGTAGGATGACCGGCGTCCTCGGCCGTCCATTCTAAACTTATCCACAAACCAACCCCATGCCTGGCTCAAGATCGCGGTGACCGCGTCTTCCTCTAGAGACCTTATGTGACCTAGGACATTGCACCGGCGTTAAGACTGGACTATAGTTCTGTCCGTTAAAGTTGGGTGTTCTGACGGAGACGGTACAAATGAAAAGAGCACTGGCGTTGCTATTGGCGTGTTTGTTCGCATTTGACTTCGCATATGCTGGATTGGGCAGCGACAAGACTGCGTACATCGGGGGTACTGAAAATCAGATCAAAGAGGGCACAGAAGGGAGGTCCTCCGCTAAAGACGATAAGAACTTCGTGTTCGAATACAAAGAGGGAACGCTCACTATTCCGTATGATCAGGTCAACGACTTGGAGTACGGCCAGAAGGCAGGCCGCCGGCTTGGCCTAGCGCTTGCGATAAGCCCGTGGCTCCTCCTTTCGCACAAGCGGAAACACTTCCTGACGGTCGGGTGGAAGGATGACCAAGATAAGCAGCATGCCGTGGTGCTCGAACTCGGCAAATCCGTTGTGCGGACTACGCTTGCAACGCTGGAAGCAAGGACAGGGAAGAAGATTGAGTACCAAGATGACGAAGCCCGGAAGAGCGGGCTAGGGGGTTTCTAATCATGCTGGCCTTCTTGTTAGCGGCAGGGCTGCTACTTCAGCAGAGTCAAAGCGGCCAGGAACCAACACCGGCTGCAACGGCTCAGCCAGCGCCGGCTCCATACCACGGGGCCGCCGATGCCGACCCTGCCGCGCTGCTCAAGGTGAAGCGTATTTTCGTCGACAGTTTCGGAGACGATGCGATCTCAAAAGAAGTCCAATCCATGGTCGTCTCGTCCTTGGTCGCGACGACCGAATTCAAGGTTACCGAAAACCGTGAGCGTGCCGACGCAATTCTTAAAGGAGTAGCTATCGAGAAAACCTCTCAGGAATTGCACGCGTATTCCGAAGGTACGGCGGTCGCAAGCAGAAACGGCGGCGCCGCGATCAAGGACTCGTCCGCCAATACTGAGACCATTCAGGATGCCAAGATTGCAGTGCGTCTTGTCGATCTGAACGGCGACGTGATCTGGACGAGCACACAGGAAAGCAAGGGCGCAAAGTACAAAGGATCGAGCGCCGACGCAGCCGACAAATGTGTAAAGCAGCTGTTACGCGACGTCGAGAAACTCAAGAACAAAAGCACTCAGCCCTCAACCTCAGCCGCTCGACCGAATTAAAGGGAAAAACTGCTCTCAATTTCTGAGCATTTAGCTGAGAACTGACAGCTGAGAACTGAGAACTGCCTTTTAGTACTTAGGCATCTTAGTATCGATCCGCTCCGCCCAAGCCGTAATCCCGCCGGTCAGGTTATGCACTTTGGTAAAGCCGGCCTGTTTCAGGAACGCCACAGCTTTCGCGCTGCGTCCGCCCATCTTACAATGGGCCACGATCTCGCGTCTCGAATCGAGTTCGCTCACGCGTTTCGGCAAGTCGCCGAGCGGAATGAGATATCCCTTGAGGTTACAGATCTGGTATTCGTGCGGCTCGCGCACGTCGAGAATAAAAATGTCGGCTTTGGCATCAAGCTTCTTTTTTAATTCTTCCACCGAAATCACCGGTAAGTCGCCACCATATACGGGCGCTTCTTCGCCGCGGATGCCGCAGAACTGGTCGTAGTCAATCAGTTCGGTGATCGTCCGATGCGTGCCGCAGACCGGGCAATCGGGATTCTTGCGCAGCTTCAATTCGCGGAACTTCATGCCGAGCGCATCGACTAGCAGCAATCGTCCGGCGAGCGAATCGCCTTGCCCCAGAATCAGCTTGATGGTCTCGGTCGCCTGGATCACGCCGATCAGTCCGGGCAGAATACCCAGAACCCCGCCCTCTGCGCACGAAGGAACCAGGCCCGGCGGAGGCGGCTCCGGATAGAGGCAGCGATAACATGGTCCCTCTTCGGTCGCAAACACACTCGCCTGCCCTTCAAAACGAAAAATCGACCCGTAAACATTGGGCTTGCCCGTGAGTACGCAGGCGTCGTTGACCAGGTAGCGCGTAGGAAAATTGTCGGTGCCATCGGCAACGATGTCGAACTCGCGAAACAACTCCAGCGCATTGGCGCTAGTCAGCTTCGTGTCGAATGTGCGCAGATTCAGAAACGGATTGATCGCCCTCAGTTTGTCGGCGGCGGAGTCAAGCTTCTTGCGGCCTACATCGGCGGTCGTGTGGATGATCTGGCGCTGCAAGTTCGTGTAATCCACGACGTCGAAATCCACGATGCCGAGCGTGCCGACGCCTGCAGCCGTCAGATAGAGCGCAAGCGGAGACCCGAGACCGCCCGCTCCGATGCACAGAACTTTCGCAGCCTTCAGCTTCTGCTGCCCCTCCATGCCCACCTCGGGCATGATCAGATGGCGTGAGTAGCGCAGGATTTCATCGTTACTGAGAACCGCTTCGGGTTTGGTTTCTGCGGGTCTGACATCAGAAAGCGTGGCCATAAAATCCTTGGTGTTTAGAAAATGCTTAGAAAATGATTAGAAACTATTTCATCAGCAGTTTTGAAGGACACCGTTTCAACCGTGCCGCGCAAGGCCAACAATGACAATGCGGCGGGCTTTAGCCTCTGAGCGAACTGTCGCTCCCGTACGACCGCCGGCAATCGACGGCACTATGGAAATGGTATCACCGTCCTTAACCACGGTGGCTTCTTTCTGCAGGTAGCGCATGTCTTCGTCGTTGACGTAGACGTTCACGAATGCGCGCAGTTTGCCGTCGTCGGTGTAGAGGTGCCGCTTCAGGTCGGGATGCCGCGCGACCAGGCCAGCCAGCGCTTCGCCCACGGTTTTTGCCGGAATATCGACCGAAGCCTGTTTCCCCGAATATTGCCGAAGTGGAGATGGAATCTGGATCTGTGGCATGTCAATAAAGATGCTATGGTACTCGCGAAAGATGCAAGATGAAGAGTGGAGAGCGATGGCCGTTCCCCCCTCCGGCGAGGAACGGTCAGGGACAAACAGAATGGGCACTGAAACTGAAGGGGACCGACGCCCGCGCGGCTTCGTCCCGCTTGGCGTATTTTTCGTGTTCGGCACAACTATGACCGCCTATGCCGGCGTCACCCTGCTCAAACCTGGGACGGCGTTCGATCGGTTGTGGGTGTTGAACAAAACAGGTCACGCTCAGCTCGCATCATTAGGTAAGGGTGCCGGGCTTGGTTTCGTGGCGCTCTCGGCATTGATGTGTGCCGCGTCTGTCGGCTGGTTCCGGCGCCGCTACTGGGGCTGGGCCTTGGGAACGACAATCATCGCCATCAACGCGGCGGGCGATCTTGTGAATCTGGCGACGGGAGAGCGTCTTAAAGGCGCTGTCGGAGTGGCGATCGCGGGCCCTCTGCTGATCTATATGACGAGGAGCGGAGTGCGGAAGTATTTCGGGCGCAGCTAGTTGTCGTCACGGTCAGACGATTTCGATCTTCTCATGCACGAATCTCTTGTCACTTTCGTCGCTGCCCGTCAGTACAAACGAGTTCGTAATCGTAGCCGCGCCGTTTTCCACGCTCGTGATCACGTAGGAACATCCGAACCAATGGGCTTCGGCGAGGTCCGTGGGCGACCACTGTGCGGGATGGTCGGGATGGGAGTGATAGAAGCCGACGATCTCCTCGCCGCGCTCGCGGCCGTCGCGCTGAATGTGGATGAGTTCCCGGGGATCGATACTGTAGCGATTGTGAAGCGAGTCCGCTCGCGTGTTGCCGCAGCGGGCAATGCGCGAAACGGACCTCGCGCCGTCGTCTTCGAAGTGTCCCAGCAAAACCCCACAGCATTCGTGGGGATAGGTTTCCTCCCCGTGTTGACGAAGGGAGATGTAGGCGGATTGGGGCATTTTCAGCATCGCAAAGTCAGAGCTCAGAGAAGAGAGATTAGATGTCAGATTCCAGAAGGCAAGATCCGTGGGATTGTGATGTTGCAGCAGGTGAAGTAGTTCACCTCTGCAATCTAAGCTCTAACCTCTGCAATTATTCTTCATTCCAAAATCTCTCGCTCAGATATTTTTCGCCAGAGTCGCACAGGATGGTGATGATCGTCGCGCCCCGATCGGTTTTCTCGCGATCGGATTCCAGGCTCTTAATGACCTCCAGGCTGCCAACCACGGCCGCTGCGGCCGAGACTCCGACCAGTAATCCTTGTTCGCGAGCCAGGCGGCGCGCCATGGCGTGCGCGTCTTCGGTTGCGATTTCCAGATTCTGGTCGGCGAGCGACGCATCATAAATGCGCGGCACGATCGCGGAGGGCAAATGCTTCGCGCCCTCGATGCCGTGGAAAGCGGAGTCCGGTTGCAGCGAAATGCAGCGAATCTCCGGGTTCAACTCCTTCAACCGCCGCGTCGTGCCGACGAAGGTTCCGGTAGTGCCAAGCATGGCGACAAAGTGCGTGATACGTCCTTCGGTTTGCTGCCAGATTTCGTTCGCGGTGGTTTCGTAATGCGCCCGCCAGTTGGCCTCGTTCGAATACTGATCGGCGTAATAATAAAGATCGGGATGATGCTCGGCGAGCTGGCGCGCGATCTTGATAGCGCCATCGGAGCCTTCGGCCGGATCCGTATAGATGATATTTGCGCCGTATGCCTGTAGAATGCGTTTTCGCTCAAGAGAAACATTCTCCGGCACGCAGAGCGTAACCGGGAATCCGAGAGCGGCGCCGAGCATGGCATAGGCGATGCCCGTGTTGCCGCTGGTGGAATCAAGCAGAATTCTTCCGGGACCGAGTTTGCCGGCGCGGCGTGCTTCGGCCACAATGCGGACGGCGGCGCGATCTTTGACGGATCCGCCAGGGTTGTACCATTCGGCCTTGCCCAAAAGTTGTATGCTGGGTAAATCCCGGACAAGCGCATTAAGCGGCAACAGCGGTGTATTGCCGATGGCCGCAAGCACAGCTTCTCCTCGCAGGCCAGACAGTAAGCCAGACGCCACTTTAGCCTGCGATGTCGCGGAGCCGGAAGCCGGCGTCATTGAATGACATCCCCCTGTGACCACGGTAATGTGCCCAGAATCCAAAAAAGGTATATCTATACTAACGTCGTCGAATTCTACCGTTCATTAGATTCGCCGTATACAGTTTTGGTTCGATCAAATTTCCCGAGAGCCGCATCTAACCCGATAGACGAGAATTGAGTTCATAAAATGACAGCGAAAGTCGAACAGAAAACCTACGAAGAAGCAGTCAGCTGGCTGCGCGATCATGGCTTTGACCTGATTGAAGCTCCGGGAGCGCAAACCCGCGTGTTCCTGAAAAAGTACAACTGCTCGGCGGCGATCCAGAAGACCGACGACGGCGGCGTAAAAATCTTCGCCTATCCCGGATACATGATCGGCAGCGAAATTTCCAAACTGGTCAATCGCGGCTACCAGCAGTTTATGAAGACGACGAAGACCGAAGTGCCAGCCACGGCCGACCACCTGAAAGCGCTGCAGCAGTTCGCCGAAGAACTGAAAGAGGCCCTGGGTCTGCCCAGCCTCTACAACGAGTCGCTCGGCACTGTCAGCGATTCCTACCAGTACGATCGCATCAAAGACCGCGACCAGCCCGAGGTAGAGCGTCCAAGACGGCCGTGGGAAACAGTGAAGGTAAAAGCAGCCGCGGCGGCGAAAAAAAGCCAGGCGTAGAGCGATCGGCATAAAACGATCGGGCATAAGGTTCCAGCCGTCACGCGCTTGAGTTAAGTATCAGGGCATCGCTTCAGCGATGCCGCAAACCCTTCCTAAGTCCGTTGCCCCTTCAGGGGCTGGACACCGTGAATCTGCTCTGCTTTTCTCCCCACTTCACAAACTCGAAAACGATATGATGCATACCTTACGATCATGGAGGGCCTTATGCGAGACTTGATTTTGCTGGTAGGCGTGATTGCTGTCTTAGCCGTCTCGAGCAGTGCGCAGGACGCCGGCGATGCCGCGCGCACGGCAATCCGCAAAGTAATTGAAGAGCAGCAGGCCGCCTGGAACCGGCAAGACCTCCAAGCCTTCATGTCTGGCTACTGGAATTCCCCCGAATTGACATTTTTCTCCGGAGCCCATGAATCAAAGGGCTGGCAGGCGGCGCTCGATCGCTACAAGAAAAATTATCAGGGCGCGGGCCACGAAATGGGCAAGCTGGAATTTGCAAATTTGCGCATCGAGATGCTGGGCCCGGAAGCGGCCTTCGTGCGCGGCGAATTTCATCTGACGATGTCGGACGGAAAGAAGCCGCACGGTTTGTTCACGCTAGTGTTCCGCAAGTTTCCCGAGGGATGGAAGATTATCCACGATCACTCGGCGGCGGAATGAATTCGGGGTAGAGACGGGGCTTGCCCCGTCTCACCGTCGGCCGAAATGCGTCAAGCCGCGATCTAAGGAAATCTTGAAACTCTGAAACCTCGCTCTAGTGCGGCCACTTCGCCAAAATGGCTCCCATGGCGAGGTAGCAGACCAGTTGGTATCCCGTGTTGATTAGGTAGAGTTTGGTGGGCTGCTTGCCGAATAGCGCGCCGGTGAGTTGTACGGTGGTTACGAATCCCAGCCAGACGGCGAAGCCGATTTTCATTCCGTAGGGAACACTGTTAACGCTGGTGATGTCAATGATCTTGGCAAGCACGACAGCCGACACGATGCTGGCGGCGAGCGAAAGTCTGTACATTTTGCCTGCCCCTTTCTGCATCTCGGCGATCTTGGCTTTGTCATTGGGATCGAATCCCATCAGGCGCATCCAGGGAGTAGCGAAAAGGAGGGGGGAATACCACAGAAACCCAATCACCATACTCACGATGGCGGATGCCAGCACCGCCCAGAAATTGATTCCAACAAACGAATGTGCTCCGATCATCGTAGTCCTCCCCGTGTGGCGATGAGGGCGCAATAGTAATCCGGCGGGTGGTGCATAAGGAAGAGAAAAATTTGAAGAGGAAAATTTGCTGCACCTTTCATGAGTTGTCATCCCTTGCGTCGCTCGGGATGACAAAATCAAACTACTAGCGCCCGCGGTCCATCGCCTCGTTCGCCAGCCGATCCGCAATCTGGTTGTGTTCCCGCAGCGCATGTCGAATTTCAAAGTACTCAAGTCGTCGCACCAGCGCCTGCGCCTCTTCATAAAGCTTGCGCAATTCGGGATGCCGCACCTTGTAGATGCCCTTCATCTGCCGCACCATCAGTTCCGAATCGCTGATCACCTTGAGCGCCTTGATCTGGTTTTCGGCAGCGTAGCGAAGCGCCGCCAGCAGCCCCTGATACTCGGCATAATTGTTGGTCCGGTGTCCCAGGTATTCGCTGAGCTCGGCGACCGGGTGGCCCGAGGCGTTCTGAATGGCAACGCCATAGCCGGCAGGCCCAGGATTGCCCCGAGCTCCGCCATCGACGTGAGCAGTGTAAGCGGTGGTCGCGGATTTAGGCGCAGATTTACGCGAAAAGAAAAGATTGCCTGAATCAGAAGAGCGCGGAGGCAAAGGCACGGTCATAACCGAGTTTACAACGACCGAGTTTACAACGCGGGCCGCGCTCGATTTTCAGAACCTGTTTTTCTAGGGGAAAGACAGTCTAGAGGAAATCCAGCGCACAGTGATAGTCAAAAAACGCGTCCCTGTTACTCTGACTCTCCTCTGGATACTTCGCCATGAGCTCCCCATAGGCCGCTCGCAGGTTCGAGGAGGCCTGACGCACCCCCGGATGATTCGCCGGCTGCCGGGCAAACTGGAAACCCTCTCGCGCCGACTTCCAATCGGCGAAATACTGCCGCTCGCCGGCGAGTGCATCGAGAATCTTCCTGTGATAGGAGGCCAGACCAACCGGCACTGGCATGGCCTGTGCATAAGCGATCAGCCGCCCGTACTCGCCATCGATGTCCGGGGAATCGAAGCGCTGACCAGTAAAGTTTTGCTGACCCGCGACCCGCACCGCAACCGCCTGATCCAACATCTCGAAAGTCGCCCTTAAATAGGCCCGTTCGGTGGAAGGAACGGTGGAATCACTTTCGCGCCAAATCGTTCGCCGGTGCGGGATGGCGAAGTAAGCTTGGTCAACCGTGAGTCCCACGTCGACCGTCGGCGGATCCGAAGGCGGGGCGGCGACCGGCGCGGTCACAGCCGAACTCGCCATCGCTACTCCCGGCGCAGCCGACGTCCCGGACTGACTCTTACAACCAACACTAATCACGACTGCGGCGAAAAGAAGAGCTGTCGCAGGTTTCGTCATCGATCTCTCCCGTGTCACACTCCGATTACGTGGCGCCGCGTGTAAGGCCAGTACCGCACCATAGGCGCTGCGCAGGAGTCCTCAACTCGTAGTATCGTCGGCAGAGAATGGAAACGAAAGTTACCTCCGTGTAAGCAGGCGCCTAATCCTTATAGCGTGAACCGGTATTGAAAGGGCACGACTTCACAGCCTGCTGAAGATTTCGAGTAGAGACGGGGCTTGCCCCGTCTAAGGCAGCCCGAGAACTATGGGCGAGCAAGAACGAGAAGGGCACGGCTTCACAGCTTGCGGAAAAACCCCGGTTTCGTATCAGGGTATCGCTTTAGCGATACCACAAGTTGAGGCGGCTCGGGAAAGAGCTGTTGCGGGTCAAGAATGGCAACCCCACGTACTTTTTCATCACGGGCGAGGCCACGCCAAAAGGCGCGGTGAGTACGATTGACAAGATGTATCGCCGCGTATTCGAGAAAGCGGGGATTGACGGGACCTCCCACATGTTCCGTCATACCTTCAGCGTGGAGCTGCTCAAGGCGGGCGTGGACATCCGCAAGGTGAGCCGGGCACTCGGGCACAGCTCAGTGACGATCACAGAACGCTATTACGCCAAGTGGAATAAGGCCCAACAGGACATCTTGGACGGCGATCTTACGCGGGCCTGGAAGAAATAGCCCGGCACTATGCCAACATTGCCAAAACGACTTTGACCGCGTTCATTTTTGGGCAGTCAGAGTAGCGCGGACGGTCATCATCAGGCGATTTCAGACGTTGGTAAAGGGCAAGTCGGCCCTCAGAATCGCGCACCTCGAACGTGACGGAATCCCCTTGCGGACTGCTCGCCGTCCATTCGTCGAGGCCCGGACTGAAAACAACATCAATCGTCTTCGATCCCTGTCCCCGAACCTGAAACACTGATACTTCCTTAAATCCGTGCTTCTTCAACTCGGCCACTGTCCAATCCCAAAGCTGCTGAGCTTTTTCTGTGAGAGTTGTCATGCTGAAATGGTAGTCCCGCCGTGGCCGATGTCAAACGGGCGCACCCACGAGGGTAGCTAAGATGCTACCTGCGAAAGCAAATCTAAGCAGTAGTTCGTTCGCAACTTGGCATACGAAACGCTTGGTGAGACTATTTAGGTTGGAGGACAAATAACTATGCGCGGTTACATCTCCCACAAAGAGAATGGCCCCAGATGTCCGATTTATAACTTCACGAACACCTTGGACGCTGCGATTGCGATTGGCGAGCATCTTTGCCAATTGATTGCCGAGGATGGAATCAGCATTGAACAGCGTTTCGGGGTGAGCGTCCCTTGCACAGATTTCCAAAAACAGCCGCACCCTCGGGGCGGGTTTGCATTATCCTGCGAAGTTCCGGGGTGTTAGTTCTTCACCCACTCGGTCCAGGGGGATGGCAACATGAATAAAATAAAAAGCCGCCCGGAATCCCGCCCGGTTAAGCAACCGAAGGATCTAGAAATCAGAGGCCCCTTTTAGGGGCTGGGCATTGAAAGCCGAGTTTTTCAGCAATCTGTTTACCCGCTGAGGGACGGCAATTTTCACACTGCACCACTACCTTATCTTCCGGTGGCCAGCCGAGTGGCCAGCCGCTGCGGCAAATTAGCGGCCAGGATTTTTTCCTGCGCCACGCGCAGGTTGTAAGGCACGCGATAGAAAGTAACGATCCACGCCTCTGAGTCGAACATGGCAAAGGCGGCGCGCCAGTCGCCATCGCGCGGTTGGCCGACGGACCCGGGGTTGATGAGATAGCGCCGATCTTTACGCAACGGCCAGTCCGACGACTCCGGCTGGCCCACCGTGCGATATCCGGGACGGTAGGCCTCACTGATCTCGCCCGCGAGCACAAAGCCGCCCTGCAAGTGAGTGTGTCCAAAAAACGTGACCGGCACGGGATCGGTGATGAGCGGTTCGATGGCGTCCCGCGCGCTCACCATGTATTCATCTTCGTCGAGCGAGCTGCCGTGGACAAACTGGATGCCCGGCAGTTCGTCGAGATGGACAGGACCGTGGGGCAGCGACCGCAGCCATTCCAGATTCTTAGGGCTGAGCTGGTCGCGCGTCCACAGCGTAGCCAGGCCGGCAACGGGGTTGAATTCCTCAAGGTTCATGAGGCCGCCGACCGCTTTGTCATGATTGCCGCGAACGAAAACGCCTCCCAGAGCCTGCGCCTTGGCAATCACTTCGTTCGGATTCCCCCCATAGCCAACGCTGTCGCCGAGGTTGACGACGAGATCGTAGGCGGGAGCCGCGGCCAGACAGGAGTCCAGCGCTTCGAGGTTGCTGTGAATGTCGCTGAGAATAAGGATACGCACAAAGGGAGGATTATATAGTTTCCCGAGAGAAAAGCACGACACTGGTTCTTGCTCATCAGATTCGCGGTGGATTCACGACCGGGCAGCGCGCCCAATGTCCTGCGCCGACCTCGACCAGCGGAGGTAATTCAGCGGCACACGCGGCAACCCGATGCGGGCAGCGCGGTTCAAAGGGGCATCCGGAAAAAAGTTGCGCCATCGAAGGAACTGTGCCTTCGATGGTAGCGAGCGGAAGCGAGCGGTCGGTTGCAAGCGTAGGAATCGCGCGCAGCAGTCCTTGAGTATAAGGATGCGCCGGCGAGCGGAAGATTTCAGCCTTGGCACCAAGCTCGACCAGGCTTCCGGCATACATCACGGCGACGCGATCAGCCACATGCGAGACCACGGCAAGATCGTGCGAGATGAAGAGCATAGCCAATCCGAATTTGTGCCGCAGCTCGTTGAGCAGGTCGAGAATCTGCTGTTGAATCGTGACATCGAGCGCGGTAGTAGGTTCGTCGGCAATCAGCAGTTGCGGACGGTTGACGATGGCCATCGCGATCATCACGCGCTGCCGCATCCCTCCCGAGAGCTGATGCGGATAGCTGCGCGCGCGCTGCTCCGGCTCGGCAATCGCAACCTCGCGCATGCCATCGACCGCGCGACGCCAGGCTTCCGCCTTGGAGACACGATGGTGAGCAAGCACCGCCTCCGCAATCTGCTCGCCGACGCGCATGACCGGGTTGAGGGCAGTCATGGGCTCCTGGAAAATCATGGCCATGCGCGATCCGCGAAGCAGCCGCAGTTGCTCCGACGGCAGAGTGGCCAAGTGCACGGGCGCCCCGTCGCCATTCTGAAAAATGATTTCGCCCGTGACCCTGGCGGCAGGCGGAAGCAGTCCCATGATGGCCAGTGCGGTGACGGATTTTCCCGATCCCGATTCGCCAACCAGGCCCAGCACTTCGCCGGGAGCAATAGAAAATGAAAGCCCGCGCACCGCGGCCACAGGCGCAATGTCAATGTTCAGCTGCGCAACCTTCGGCTGCTGCCCGGCGAGCGCCCGCCGAGACCGTGATTTCGGAAACTCTATAGTCAGGTCGCGGACATCAAGCAGCGCTCGCACGAAGAGTATGGTATCAGCGCCGAGACTACTTCTTCGGCCGCGATTCCGGTGGCACCAGCCCGGATACACGGTAATAAACTACCAACTGCCCATAATGCTCGCCCGAATGTTCGAGTAATCCCCACGCCATATCGGAGACTCGCGTCTGCTGATTCGCGAACGGATCGACGATCAAATCATTCATCCCCTTATCGCCCTTCTGCTTGATCGCCGCCGCGCCGTCGGCAAACGCTTTTTTCACGAACTCGACCACCGCCGCTTTCGTCTTGTACTGCTCGCGCTTGGGATCTTCTTCGGCAGGCGGTTTCAGCCCCATCGCCGGATTGGTAAAAAAATAATTCGTATTGGCCGCATGCAGCAGTTGCTCCGCAAAACTGCGCTCGGCCGGCACCGGCTTGAAGTCGTACTTGTCCTCTGGAAAATCCTCCGCCATCGCGATCAATTTCCGCCCGATATCGTTCCAGTTCTCCAGCAAAGCCTGCGACGGCCCCACCGGCGGCTTAGGCGGAGCCGGTTTCTTCATAGCGTCTTGCGCGAAAGCCAGCGCCGCAACCATCCCCAAAGCAAGAACTACACCTACGATTCGCCTTTTCATTTTGTCAGTCCCTCCTCGTATTTCCAGTAGAGACGCGGCTTGCCGCGTCTCCCGCTGCGTCAAACGAATACCACACAAACCCGGTCTCTACTCCAGTCCCGCCTTAGCCAGCATCTCCAGAAATTGCTTCTGCGTCCGCATATCAATCGACTGCGCCACCAGCTTCCCTTCCCGGTCGTAAACAAAACTCTTCGGAATCCCCTCCACCACAAACATTTCATTTACCTTCCGCCCCGGATCAAGCAACACCGGAAACGAAACCTTGCGCTCGCGAATAAACGGCTCGACCTTAGCCGCCTCTTCATCGGAAATGCCCAGCACCACGAATCCCTTAGCTCCAAAGCGCCCGTAAAGCGTCTCCAGATCCGGCATCTCCTTGCGGCAAGGTGGACACCACGTCGCCCAGAAATTCACCAGCACAACCTTGCCCCGCAATTCCGAAAACGTCCAGCTCTTGCCCGAAAGATCCGTCAGCGTAAACTCCGGATGCTCCCGCTTACGATCATCCGCCTCCAGCCGAGCCATAGCCGCCGCAAACTGCGCGTCATCGCCAAGCGAAGCCTCAACATGTTCGTAACGAACCAGCGTGGCCAGCTCAATATAAGGATAAGCCGGCACACGTGTGGAGCCGGCGCCGGCGCCCGCGTTTGCTTCACCTTCCTGAGCCGCAGCCCAAGGCACCGGCCGCTCGCGCAAAGTGTCAGCCAAAGTAGTAGCCACTTCCTGCAAAGTGGAGTGACCAAAATCGCCTTCAGTAGAAAGCCCCGCCAAATTCACCGCCAGCCGCAGCCTGTTTTCTGTAGGAGGCAGCTTGCGAATCTTCAGCGCCAGATCCCGGGTAGTCCCCGCGCGAACGTCATCCGCAAGTCCACGGAGCCCATGAATCTGATCCGCAATCGGCTTCTCCTCCGCGCTATAGACGATTTCTTTCTTTTGCGCCAGCGTGAACTGCAGGCAGAAGGTTGCGAACGCGAGCAACAGCAAGAAAAGTCTTATCCGACCAAGCCAGGTCTTGGATTTCATAGCCCACCCAGCTTAACAACAGACGCCCTTCCACACCAACTCAGGGTGCCCCACTCATCGCGCACTTTGCGATGAGTGGGATTCCACCGCGGCGTAATTCGAAGCAGTAAGGCTGCCACGGCCTAGGTCGTGTGGCGCGGACACTCCTGTCCGCGTGCCAACCCCATCCAAAATCTCAAGATTTCCAAGACCCAACAGAGATAGAGACGTGTTTGAATTTGGGTGGCGCGGCGGGTTACCGCTGCGATAACTGCATTGTCCTGAATACGGCTTTGGCTGCTGAGGGCGAGAGTCTTGCTCGAAAACGACATTTTTCCGCAAGGCCACTCCCATGTAGCGCGGACACTCCTGTCCGCGTGCCAACACCGCCAAAACACGTAAGTTTCGCAAAATTTCAACAGGGATAGAGTGGTGTAATCCCGGATGCCCCACGTCTCGCGGTTTTCGAGACGTGGGATTCCACTGCAGCGCCACCCGAATCTATGCGGCAGCAAGCTCAAATCCCAACAGGGACCGGGCCGTGGAACGCCTCATTTAGGAATAGATTGGAGCCGGGTGCCCCACTCATCGCGCCCTTTGCGATGAGTGGGATTCCACTGCGGCGTAATTCGAAGCAGTAAGGCTGCCACGGCCCAGGTCGTGTAGCGCGGACACTCCTGTCCGCGTGCCGAAACCACCCAAACTCTCAAGATTTCCAAGATCCCAACAGAGATAGGGACGTGTTTTGAATTTGGGTGGCGCAGCGGTTTACCGCTGCGATAACTGCATTGTCCTGAATACGGCTTTAGCCGCTGAGGGCAAGAGTCTTGCTCGAAAACGACATTTTTCCGCAAGGCCCAGCCCATGTAGCGCAGACACTCCTGTCCGCGTGCCAACACCACCCGAAACAGCTAAGTTTCGCAAAACCCCAACAGGGATAGGGACGCGGAATCCCACCTCTCGAATGGCACAAAAGGTCAGAAGGCCTGGCCACGCCACGAAAGAAACTCCTCACGGATTGAAGACCCAATAAGTCATCTGCTGCAGGGTCGCTGGGTGCATCCCAAAGCGTTGGCCCGGAGGCGAGCTGGTATGCATGACTTCGAACATATCCGTCAAGATGGAGCGGTTGTCGCCGAAATATGCGTGTCCGATGAGCTCCGTGTCTACCGCGGTAGCATCAATCGTATCGACTCTAGGCACCACGCAGATGGGAGTGGAGTCCCCAACCCGATCAAACTGGTGAATCTTCTCCGAGGCCACGATCGCTTCGTCACGCGACGATGCATACAGGGTTACGTCATTCGCCGCCACTTGGAAACGTCGCCGCCAGCTGCCGAAACACACCCACATCAATGTCGGGAGCCGCCAGAAACACGTGCTGGAACATCGGGGGGACGCCCGCGTGCTTCTCCGCGATTGCGTACAGCGCTCGCGTGAGTGCGCGATTTCCCATGCTGTGCGCGATCAGGTGGACTGTGGTTGCATGCGACTGCGCGGCCAGCCTCTCTAAAGGCGCGCCGATCATGTACTCTTGGCCCTCGAAGGGAGAGCTGGCGGAGTATACCGCTGACGAGGCCACCATCGACTGGGCGACGCCACACCTGGAGAAGTTTCTAAAGATCGTAGGAAAGCTGGGCCGTGCGCCACGCCGCCTGCTCAAACGTGTTGTCAAACCCGTGGATGAAAACGAATGCGTCTTTGCTGGCTGACGACTGCACCTTGCTCGCAAGCTCGGCGTAGAACTCCTGTTCCGATTTCGGCAGGAGGCTGAGCAACACGACGTGCTTTTCCGGATCTTCGCGGAACTCGAGCCTCCAGATAGAAGGCCGCTCTATGTCTCCCATGCGATGGTCGCGCGGGATACTGACGTCTAGCGTGCCCAAATGCAGCGACTCGTCCAGTTGCCGGTCGCCTCCATAGAACTTGCCGGGGGCACTGTCGCCCGTGGGCTGGCGGTCGGTGGCGTAGAAGACCCGCACCACTGCGTAGTTCGCGTGAGGCGGCGCGGCCGCGGCAGCCTTGCGCCCAGACCCTGCTCCGCCTCTGTTTTCAGGCGGCGCTGGAGAAGCAGCTTCGCTCGGAAGCGCCGGTTGAGGAGCCTCCTCGGGTGGAGCTGCAGCGCCGGAGGCTTCTCTTTGCGAAGTCGGAGCTGGCGCGGCACTTCCGGGACTGGCCGGCGCCGATTGCTTGCCACACCCGGGGCAGAAAAAAAAGAAGAGAGGCCAGCGACGCTGGCAGAATAACTCGCAAGCGCGGGGATACGTTCATGGGCGCCTCCACTCAAAACATTGGACGGGGAAGCCGGGAGGGGAAAATCAATGACCCGGAATTACAGGCGAAGCCTAAGACTTGTAGCTAGGAATGTCAAGAGTAAGCATCGGAGACAAGTAGCAACCGCCGTTGCGCATCATGATCGAGCCGCAGACATGGCAACCTAGGCATGTCCACCCACGAAATAATGCACTGTGTAATTCTTGCCGTGTAATATTTACACGACTGTGGCTATTTAGCCACAAGCGACCCCAGCATTATCAATCACTTACAGCCCAACCCGCCCGATTTTAATGACTGAAAGTCACGGCGTTAACCAATTGTACGTACATTATTAACTGCAAAGTGTTTCACGTGAAACATTATACATACACTCGCCCCGGAATTGTCCTCAGCTGCAGCCGCTGGTGCTCCCGCAGCTCATGCACTTGTAGCAACTGCCGTTGCGCACCATGATGGAGCCGCACACATGGCAACTGGGAGCGTCTCCCATGTCGACGAAACTGGCGAGCGCGTCGGCCGCATGAATGGAGCCGGAGCCGGTCCCCGGTCGCTGGTCGTTAGCCGTTGCGCCCGAACCCATGGACCCGTTGAGATCGCCGATACCCTCCGAAGCGGGCGTCCCTGGCGGCTTTGGACGCAGGTTCTCGAACAGGAACTGCTGCTGTCCGCTGAGGAAGCGCATCTGCAGCCAGCGGAAAATGTAGTCCATGATCGACTTGGCAAAGCCGATATCAGGATTGCTCGACCATCCGCTCGGCTCAAAGCGCGTGTGCGCAAACTTTTCGCAGAAAAGTTTCAGCGGCACGCCGTGCTGCAGCGAGATGGAGACGGCCAGCGCAAAGCTGTCCATGAGCCCCGAAACCGTCGAGCCTTCCTTAGCCATCTTGATAAAGATCTCGCCCGGTTCGCCATCGGGATACAGGCCAACAATGATGTAACCTTCGTGCCCTCCGACGTTGAACTTGTGCGTCACCGACATGCGCTCTTGTTGCAGCTTGTGCCGCACGGCGCGCGGCGGAGCGTCGAGGTTGTCGTCTTGAGCCAGCGTCATGGCCGCGGCATTCCGCGCCGCATCATCTTTAGTGGAGTTCGCCGTCTTGGAACCAGCCGCAGACAGTGGTTGAGACTGCTTGCATCCATCACGATATACCGCAACCGCCTTAAGTCCCAGCTTCCAGGCCTGAATGTAAGCCTCGGAAATATCATCGACCGTCGCCGTATTCGGTAAGTTAACGGTCTTCGAGATAGCTCCAGAGATAAAAGGCTGAGCCGCAGCCATCATCTTAAGATGCCCCATGTAGTGAATCGACCGAGTTCCCTTAGTCGGCTTGAAAGAGCAATCAAACACAGCCAGATGCTCATCCTTAACATGGGGAGCACCTTCGATCGTTCCAGTAGCGTCGATGTAAGAAACAATCGCGTCGGCCTGTTCATGCGTGTAACCAAGCTTGAAAAGCGCTCCGGGAACAGTATTGTTAACAATCTTGATCATCCCGCCGCCAACCAGTTTCTTGTACTTGATCAGCGCCAAATCCGGCTCAATCCCAGTCGTATCGCAGTCCATCATGAACCCTATAGTTCCCGTGGGGGCTAAAACCGTTACTTGGCTGTTTCTGTAGCCGTGTTTCTCGCCGTGAGCCAGGGCTTCGTCCCAGCACTCCTTGGAACCTTCGTAGAGAGGAGCCGGGACATTCGTCTTATTAATGTTGTTTACGCTGGCCCGGTGCATTCTTATGACGTCCAAGAACGGTTCGCGATTTATGTACCAGCCCGGGCAGGCAGCTCCGGGCATATCTTCTGACTTTGTTACTCCCAGTCTGGTTTGTACGGTGTCGGTTATTGGAGTTAGCGGCTCGCATTGTTCCGCTATTCTTGAGGATTGGAGATAGGCTTCCCCGCACATGATGGCAGTTACGCAGGCGGCGTAGTCTCTTCCGGCATCGCTGTCGTAGGGTAGGCCGGCGGCCATCAGTAAGGCTCCTAGATTTGCGTAGCCTAAACCTAGCGGACGATAGTCGTGCGAGTTCTTGCCTATGATTTCTGTGGGGTAGCCGGCGTTGTCAACGAGAATTTCTTGCGCGGTGATTACTACGTCCACGGCGTGCCGGTAGGCTTCCACGTCGAAGGTGCCGTTGGGCGCGAACTTGAGCAGGTTCAAGCTGGCTAGATTGCAGGCGGAGTCATCCAGGAACATGTACTCGCTGCAGGGGTTGCTGGCGTTGATCCTCGCCGTGTTTTTCGATGTGTGCCAGCGATTGACGGTGGTGTCGTATTGCATGCCGGGATCGCCGCATTGCCATGTCGCTTCGGAAATCTTCTGCAGCAGGTCTTTGGCTTTGTAAGTGCTAACTACTCGACCGTCGACTATCGCGCGTGTGGAAAAATCGGTATCGCGCATTACAGCTACCATAAAGTCGTCAGTTACTCGGACGGAGTTATTCGCGTTCTGGAAGAAGATGGAGCTATAGGCGTCGGAGTCGGGGTGCGATCCGTCGTAGCCCTGCGCGACCAACGCATGCGCTTTGGCTTCTTCTTTGCTTTTACACTCTATGAAGTCGACTATGTCGGGATGGTCTATGTTGAGGATTACCATCTTGGCGGCGCGGCGCGTTTTACCTCCGGACTTGATCACTCCGGCGAAGGCGTCGAAGCCTTTCATGAAGCTTAGCGGGCCGCTGGCGGTGCCGCCGCCGCTTAGAACTTCGGTAGAGGAACGCAGCGGCGAAAGGTTTGTGCCGGTACCGGATCCCCACTTGAAGAGCATGCCTTCGGTCTTGGCTAGAGTGAGGATGGAATCGAGCGAGTCTTTTACGGAATTGATGAAACAGGCGGAACACTGTGGGCGCGTGTATCCGGTGACTCCGAATTCCACTTTCTGCGTCGTCGAATTCCAGTGCCAGTTAGTGGCATCGGATTTTGGTTCCACTCGTTCGCAGCCTACGTTGAACCAGACGGGCGAGTTGAAAGCCACATGCTGGCGGATTAGCAGGTGCACGAGTTCGTCGTGAAAAGTGGCGGCGTCTTCGCCGGTGCGGAAGTATCCGTCTTTCATGCCCCAGTCGCGAATGGTTTCGGCCACGCGGGTTACGAGTTGACGGACTCCGGTTTCGCGCTCATCGGTGCCGATCTGTCCGTGGAGATATTTCGAGGCGACTATGTTGGTCGCCGTCATGGACCAATCTTTGGGGACCTCGACATTTTTCTGCTCGAAGATCACGCCTCCCTGCGAGTCGGTGATCTGGGCGTTGCGGAGCTCCCACTCGACCTCGTTGTACGGGGAGACGCCGGGTTTGGTGAAGAAACGGCGGAAGGTCAGACCAGGGGCTTTCTTCTTTGTAATGACGGCGGCGGTTTGAGTTTTGACTTGGTCGCGCACTTCGGACATTTCCTTGTCTCCTAATTAGATGATGGCAAAAAGCGGTTGATCTATGACAGCAGATTCCAAAAGGCGCTTACGGCAGCGCGGCCAAAGGGCTGCGTGACCTCGGCGGCTAAAGCCGCGTTCTTAACAACCAGGCGTCGCAGCGCTGAAGCGCTGCGCCACCCAAAATCAAAGCCTGCTCCTTACGGAGCCGGGTCGCCTTGCAAGTTTTTTCGGAAATTGTGTTCCGGCAGCGCCGTGGGCTCAGCTGGACAGCCGAGGACGGCTGTCCCCACGTGGACGGGCGAGGACGCCCGTTTCTCCACGAACTTAGGATCGCCCGGTGGGCATTTTATGCCGTGACGGGCGAAAGAGGCGGCAACCAGTTCCATCAAGTCTTCCATCGGGGCTCCTAATGGGGCGACGGAGACGGGGCTGGCCCCGTCTCTACACGAGCTGTGACTCTCTATGATGATTCCCCCGTGGGGATGCCGGGCAGAGCCTGGCCGGGGGAAGTCACCGCTTGTTTCCATTTGCTTTCCATCCGCTCCGGAGGGATGGTTTCCCGTGAAGGGGGAGGCGCGAAGTCACCTCAACTTTGAGTCTCGCCCCGTATGTTTATGGTCATTGCCTCCTTTGATGGAGGTCTGCAAAAAGTGCTCTGGGATGCTTAACGTACTCCCGTATATGGTGTCTGTCAAGAGGGAAACACAATATCTTGTAGCCCGAAAGTGGTAAGGGTACCGAGAAAAACAGTAGCCAGTTGCCAGTACCCGGTTGCCAGTTCTTTACTCCTGCGGTGACATACAGTTACTGGGATCTGTTTTCCAACCGCTCAAGCGGTGGCTTGCGGACGATCTTCTGGCGAGGCTCGGGATACGGGCCGGGCGAGGACGCCCGGCAGTCCACTATTGTTGCTCTGGGCCAGAGGAACGTAGATGTCTTCGAAGATGGCTTGGGTGGTGATGCGTCTTATGCCGTCCGCGGACTCGACGAGGTAATCGCCAGGGCGCCCGGATTGTTCGCGGCTGAGGGCGTCGGTAAAGACGAGTGGTTCGGTGAGTTGACGGGCGCGCACCAGGAAACGAGTGCGATAGACGGTCCATTGATTTTCGATGTTCATGGGAGTTCTCACTTCTCAGTTCTCAGTTCGCAATTCTCAAAAAGGCAGCGGCAAGAAGGCCGATGTTCATTTCCTGCTGTTTGAATTTGGCCGAGCACGGTTGCCGCACGGCGGACATTTGTTTCAAGTGGAGCGACTGTACGCGCAGAAAGAAGGTGGGTCAATACCACAAGAATTGTGCAACGGTGGAATACGCGGCCGCGGATTGGGTGGGATGAATCCAGATGAAGTTTAGGTCGAGATGAACTGCGGTTGAGGCGCGAGGGACGGCGTTTGAGCGGCTGGCGGAAAATTGTCGTGGGTGGTTTGGCGCTTGGCGTTCGGGATTTGCACATCGAGTGCACAGGTTAAGAACAGTTGCTGGAACCAGTTTTCAGTTGGGAGTGCAAGAGGGGGCGGACGAATGCGTCCGCCCCTACGCGAGCTTCTCGTCAGTTGCAGCCTACGCCGTTGGTGATGCTGGTCAGGACATTGGCGGCAGCAGTTATGGCGCGGCTGTAGCAGTATCCGGTGGAGTTAGAGCCGAAATAGGTTTGCGCGCTGGCCTGGCCGGAGTTGCCGGTGAAGCCGCCGCTGGAGTTGAAGTTGAGCGTGTCGGTGGTGGTCACGCGGTTTTGCACCAGGCTGAAGTTGATGGCCTGTCCGTTGTGCTTCGCCGCCTCATCCTCTTCAAAGTACTGGTTGCTGGTGGTGGTTTGCGTTTCGGAGCCGTTGGGCGCAACCAGGACGGTGATGTTCAGCAGCAGCGGCCAGTCGTGGTGAACGGTGTAGACGGTAGTGCCGTTGGTGTCCTTAGTGGTCACCACGGAATGGAGGTTGGAGGTCTGCTTGATGTTCTGCTCGTATTCCAGGTCCGTCAGTTTGAAATACTGCAGGTTGCCGAAGTTGATATCCTGAGCAACCGTTGTGGTCACGGTGCCGTGGGAGGTGTTGGCGTATCCGGAGATCTGGAAGTTGTGGCTTGACTTGGTATTGACCGTGCCGGTGATGTTGCCGTTTTTCGCGGTGTGAAGGTTTTCAGTGACTGTGGGATCGGGGACGGTCAGCGTGTTTGTCGTGACCGCTCCGGTGATTTGCGTGGAGCCAGAATCGAGATAGAGCCGGAGCGAGGCGGTAGCTGAGAAATAGTCGTCGGCATTGAAGACGCTGAGACCGATGGTGTGCGGATTGCCGTCATCAAGGAGGGCAGCAAAGGGCGTGAGGTTGACCTGATAGGGTTTGAAGTTCATGGTCTGGACGCCGGGGATGGGAATCCAGAGGAAGGGATCGATGCCACCGGTGAAGATCCAGGGATAGATGGGCGCGACTCCGGCGGGCGTGCCATCGATGGTGATTTCGCCCTCGCGGAAGGCGGTGTTGGAGCAACTTTCGAGTTCGTTGGCGACGTCGTCGGGGACGCAGGCGTACCAGAATTCGTCCTCGTTCTGGCTCTGGGCGAAGACGTCGAAGAAGACGCTCTCGATGTTGGTGGGGAGGGTGAGAGTTTCTTCGAGAATGGTGGTGCAGCACTGTCCGGTGGTGTCGAGGGCGACGGTGCCGCCGGTAGGTCCGGCGGAGAAGGCGATGACCTGATCGGCAGCATTCGGTGGCTGTTGACCCTGCGCCAGCGGATAGAAGAGGATGTCGGCTGATCCGTAGAGGACGCCGGTGTAGGTTTTATTGACCAGGTTGCCAAGATCGACGGTGCCGTCCTGGGCTACGGTGAAGATGGAACTGTAGTCGGTCAGGTCGCGCTCTACGTGCCAGTGGCGGCCCTCGTTGGGCTGATCCTCGGCGGTGGTGCCGAAGTAGACGTTGGTGGGGCCGATCCAGATGTTGGCGGTGCGGTCGTATTGGATTCCTTTGGTGATGGAGAGGTTGACTTCGAGAATGACTGCGGCCCAGGGCCCAGGACAAGCGGCGGGCGGCGTGTAGTTGAAACTCTGGGGATTGAAGTTGTCGAACTTGAATCCGCTATAGAGTTGGACCTTGCAGGGCGTCGTTTTCGGACGCGGTACCGGGGGATCGGCGAAGGCGGTGTTGCCGGAACCGACCTTGAGATGCTGAGCGACGGCGATGGCGGAGAGCATGATGAGCAACGAAGCGAACAGGGCGGCGAATTTCGAAAGCTGGGACGCGGGCATTGAGCCTCCTAGTGGTGGTGCAACAGATTGCTGGATCAGGAGTGATTCGCACGGCGAAAAGCCGCGGTGGTAGAGGAGTTTAGTTAGAGCGGGGAGTGGGTGTCAAGGCGAGGCGGGGAGTGGCAGTGTCTGAAATGTTCGCGCTACGGAAATTGCGAGTGACGAGATTCTTTCTTGTAGTGATGGCGTTTGCTTGTTGTGCGGGTGGGTCGTCTGACGATCGTTTCTCCGGCGGTCGTTTGTCCGACGATCAGGGCCCGCCTGCCACACGCGTGGTCGTGCTGGGGACGGGGAATCCTAGTGCGGACCCGGATCGGTGGGGGCCGGCGGTGGCGGTGGTCGTGAATGATCGGGCTTATTTGATCGACTGCGGACCGGGAGTGGTGCGACGGGCGGCAGCGGCGGAAAGGAATGGGATTGCGGCTTTGAAGGCTAAGGAACTGAAGATTGTTTTTGTCACCCATCTGCATTCGGATCACACGCTGGGGTATCCGGATTTGATTTTTTCGCCGTGGGTGCTGGGGCGAAAAGACGCCCTGGAGGCTTACGGTCCGCATGGGCTTCAGAATATGACTTCGCACATCGAGAAGGCTTGGACGGAAGACGTTCAGATTCGGCGGCGGGGACTGGAGCAGGCTAACTCGACTGGATACAAGGTCAAGGTACATGAGATTCGGGCGGGAGTTGTGTATCGCGACGCAAACGTTACGGTTACTGCGTTTCCGGTTAAGCATGGGATATGGAAAGAGGCGTATGGGTACACGTTCGCGACCCGCGATCGGAAGATTGTGATTTCGGGAGATACATCTCCTACGGATGAAGTGGTGAACGCTTGCGATGGATGCGATGTTTTGTTGCATGAGGTTTTTAATCCGCATGGGGATGAGTTAAAGGATGCGCATTGGAAGGAATATTTTCGGACTTTTCATACTTCGCCGGCGGAACTAGGCGAGATTGCCCGGCGGGCTCATCCTAAGTTGCTGGTCGTGTATCACCAGTCTTTGGAGAAATTGCCGGAAGCAGACTTGGTGGAGCAGATTGGGAAGGAGTATTCGGGGCCGTGGGTGTCGGCTCGGGATCTGGGAGTGTACTAGCGCGGGCGTGCAATTGCGGATTGCGGGCGTCAACATCTTCACCGGAGGGTCGATGGGAGGGTTACTGCTCAACCCCATGTTCAGAGCACGATTCAAACGCGACATTGTGACTGAGTTCTTGCCGCCAGCTCGAACTGGGAAGGTTCAACGGGCCATTATCTTGTGCGATGGGATGCCTTCGATTCCGCGGAAACAGCCCTTGGTTGAATTCCTCTCCGGGAAGGGATATTGGGTGTTTTATCCGCGCTATCGGGGAGCGTGGGAGAGTGGCGGGGGGTTTCTGGCACGATCGCCGCACCTGGATATTTTGGACGTGGTTGGGGGACTTTCGAGAGAGTTTCGCGAGCTGGCGTTTGGGCTACGATTTCGCGTCTCGGTGGATGAATTCTTTGTGATCGGGGGGAGTTTTGGCGGGGCGGCGGCTATTCTTTCCTCGCTCGATCCGCGCGTGAAGAAAGTGGTTGCTAATTGTCCGGTGGTGGATTGGGCGATTCTTCCGCGCGAACAGAAGAAGGAGACTTCGAATCCTAGTTATGCTGCGTATATTCGGGCGGCGTTTGGAAATGGGTATCGGCTGTCGGATCGGAATTGGAAGAAGCTTTTTGGTGGAAAGTTTTATAACCCGATCCATCATGCTGCGGAAGTTAGTCCGTCGAAGATCATGATGTTTCATGCGCAGGACGATCCTGCTATTCCCTATCAATCGGTCAGGAAATTTGCGCGGGTTACGGGAGTGAAACTGAAGTTGTTGCGGCGGGGCGGGCATTTGAGCACGGATTTGATTGTTCGGAAGTATTGGGCGGAGATTCGGGCGTTTTTTGAAAACTGCTAGAACGAAAACGGCGCGGATATTCTTGTCCGCGCCGGCACTTGCAGAGCTACTCTCGGCTTGGACGGGGCAGAGCCCCGTCGCCACACGAGCTATTTCTTTACCGAGGACTGGTAGCGCTTGTTGATTTCTTCCCAGTTGACTACGTTCCACCAAGCTTGCAGGTATTCGGGACGGCGGTTGTTGTACTTGAGATAGTAGGCGTGCTCCCAGACATCGTTGCCGAAGATGGGATGGAGGCCTTGCGAAATTGGGTTGTCTTGATTTGGAGTTGAGAGGATTTTCACTTCACCTTTTCCGTCTCCAGCCAGCCAGACCCATCCGCTGCCGAATTGGCCTACACCGGCGGCGTTGAATTTTTCCTGAAAAGTCTTGAAGTCGCCGAAGGTCTTCTTGATTACGTCGGCGATGGGACCAGTGGGATCGCCTCCGCCATGGGGCTTCATGATGTTCCAGAACATGGTGTGGTTGACGTGGCCTCCGCCATTGTTGCGGACGGCGCCTCGGATATCTTCGGGGATTGCGTTCAGGTCGCGGATTAGATCTTCCGCAGTTTTCTCGTGCAGTTCGGGATGCTTGTCCAGGGCCGCGTTCAGGTTCTTGACGTAGGCGGCGTGATGCATGTCGTGATGCAGGTGCATCGTCTTTTCGTCGATGGTGGGTTCGAGCGCTGTGTAATCGTACGGCAGCGGCGGCAGTTCATGGGCCATTTTCACTTCCTCCAAAGTTTGTGCCATTTTCATTTCCTCCAAAG
>Ga0074046_10000660_pt1 | contig 31589 bp, 32 predicted proteins | sample BogForMeECP23OM3_FD_94441 | JGI IMG/M metagenome (GOLD analysis project Ga0074046, IMG submission 94441) | Bog forest soil microbial communities from Calvert Island, British Columbia, Canada - Bog Forest MetaG ECP23OM3 | ecosystem: Environmental > Terrestrial > Soil > Wetlands ... | reverse complement strand
GTTGCCGACTTGAAGGGCGCCACCAAACCCGACGTCTTGAATGAACTCGCGAAAGCGCTGTCCGCCAAGTACACGGAGATCAAGCTCGCCGACCTGACCGCGGTCCTGGCCGAGCGCGAGCGGCTCGGCTCGACGGCGATCGGCGACGGGATCGCAATCCCGCACGGCAAGTTGCGCGGGGTGACGAAGATTATCGGAGCGTTCGGCCGCCACGCGCAGGGAGTCGATTTCGATTCGCTCGACGGCGAACCGTCGCAAATATTTTTTGTACTGGTCGCGCCGGAGGATTCCGCCAGCCTGCATTTGAAAGCACTCGCCCGCGTCTCGCGATTGCTCAAGGAAGCGTCTTTTCGAAGCCATCTGCTCGCGGCCAAGGACGGCGCCGAACTGTATTCCCTGATCAAGGAAGAAGACAGCAAGTACTGAGACAGCCAATCGCGTCCGATGAGCTCGCCTCAGCCACCCCGCCTGATAATCGTCACCGGCGTCTCGGGTTCGGGGCGCGCCTCCGCGATGCGCGTGCTCGAGGATCTCGGTTTCTACTGCGTCGATAATCTCCCGGTCGCGCTCGCGCCCAATGTCGCGATGCTCGCGGCAGGACGCGATCCCGCGCTCCAGGGCGTCGCGCTTGGGGTGGACCCTCGCGAGCGCCTGTTCTTCCCGCAGTGGCCGCGGATATTCGCGGAGCTCGACGCTGCGGGAATCCATCCCGAAGTAATTTTTCTCGACGCCTCCGACGACGTGCTCGCGCGCCGCTACTCTGAGAGCCGCCGGCCGCATCCGATGGCCGCGAGCGGAGCGACCGTCGCCGAGAGTATTCGCGTCGAACGCCTGGCGCTGGCCGAGATGCGCGAGCGGGCCAATCGCGTGATCGACACGACCACGCTCACGGTCCACGAACTGCGCGAGGTGGTTACGGCGGCCGTGCTGGGCGCGGGTGCGGGATCGCGGATGTCGGTATCGATCGTCTCTTTTGGTTACAAGTACGGCCTGCCGGTCGGGATGGACGTCGTGCTCGACGTGCGGTTTATCCCGAATCCGTTTTTTGTCCCCGAGCTGCGGCCGCTCACGGGGAATGACCCGCGCGTGCACCAGTACGTGATGGCACAGCCGGAGTCGCAGCGCTTCATCGACGAGGTCGGCCGCCTCTTCGATTTTCTGATTCCGCTCTATCAGCGCGAAGGCAAGAGTTACCTGACGGTCGGCCTCGGATGCACCGGCGGACGCCATCGCTCGCCCGTGCTCGCGCGCGAGTTAATGAAACGCCTAGAGAGCGGCGGTTTCGCCAGCAGCGTGCGCGACCACGATATCTCGCGCTAGATCCGTCGCAAGAAGCGCTCAGTTCATGATGCTGCCGCAGTCGACATTGATCGTCTGACCGGTCATCCCCGCCGACGTGTCGAGCGCGAGGAACAGCGCGACGCGCGCGACTTCCTCCTCCGTCGCCATCCTGGCCATCGCCGCCTGCGACAGGAAGCCGGCCTTGATTTGCTCGTACGGTTGCTTCAGCGCCTCGGCCCGCGCACGCATCACGCGTTCAATTCGTTCGCCCTCGATCGCGCCTGGGCAAATGCAGTTGCAACGGATGCCGCGCTGACCCCATTCGCCGGCTATCGTTTGCGTCAGCCCGATCATTGCCCACTTTGCCGCCGCGTATGGCGAGCGCAACGGAAAACCGCGCCGGCCCGCGCCGGACGAAATGTTGATGATGTTGCCGGAGCGCTGCTTGTCCATCACCGGCAGCACCGCGCGAGTCGCGAGCCAGGTCCCGGTCAGGTCGATATCGATCGTCTCCTGCCATTCGGCGAGCGACATGTCGGTGATGCGCTTGGTCGGCCCCGAGATGCCCGCGTTGTTGACGAGAATGTCGATGCGGCCGAACGCCTTCATCGTCTCGCCGGCCATCTTTGCGCAGTCGGCTTCCTTTGACACGTCGCTGCTCACGTGAATCGCGCGCGCTCCGAGGCGCTCGAGCTCGGCGCAGGTCTGCTTCATCGGTTCAAGCGAACGCGCGGCGATCACAATCTTCGCGCCGGCGGCGCCGTACTTCAGCGCGATCTGTTTGCCGATTCCGTAGCCGCCGCCCGTGATGATTGCGACTTTATCTGCGAGTTCGTTCATGGAGGTGATTTCCTTGGCGATTTTGAGCGTTGAGCACTGCGCCGACTTTAGTAGCATCGCGATTCGCCGACAACGCGCGCGCGAAGCCTTGTCTCAAAGCGTTGCCGCCCAATATCATCGAAGGATCGTGGCAGCCGTCAATCCAATCGGAACCCAGCCGGACAAGCGGAGCGCAAACGGCTCGTGGCTGATGAACTTCCTGAAGGTCGCTATAATCGCGATCATCGTCGTCGGCTCAATCTGGCTTCTCGTCGAGCACTGGAACTGGTTCACCGATCCCACGATCGTCAAGGCCCAGGTGGTCCAGTGGGGCGCGTGGGGCCCCGTCGTCTACATGCTGCTGTACGCGGTGGGGCCGTCGTTCCTGGTCCCTGGCGCAGTGATGACGATCGCAGGCGGGCTGGCATTCGGCGCCAAATGGGGCTCGGTGTACTCGCTGATCGGCGGCGATGTCGGCGCGGTCGTCGCGTTCGCAGCGGGAAGATTTCTCGGCAAGTCGTTCGTCGAGCGGATCGTCGGCGAACGTTTCCATGCGGTGCTGCAGCGAATCGCGAAGCACGGCTTCCAGATAGTTCTCTACCTCCGGATGGTTCCCGTGATTCCGTACAACGCGCTGAACCTGCTGGCGGGCGCGTCTCCGATCACATTTCACGATTACTTCTGGGCGACGATGATCGGCATGATACCGGGGACGATCCTCTACGCTTTTCTGGGCGACGCGTTATGGCATCCGCTGTCGCCGAAGTTCGTCCTCGCGCTGTTGCTGATCGGTGCGTCGGTCGGATGCGGCGAGATCTACCGCCGCTGGTCGCGCGTCAAGATCGACGAGTAACGATCACGCGGCGACTTGCTTACGACAGATCTACCGGTAGTTCGAGGTAGTTCTTGAAGATGAAATCGCGATGCTCGATCAGGATCGGCTTGGTTGCGGCGACTATCGTTGGTTCGGTCGTCGTGAACATCTCGCGAATCATCTCCGGCATCGGGCACAGCTCGGGCGCGAGCGGTTTCATCGCGTTCGAGAAGGCGGCCCAGTAGACGTCCATCGCCGAGAGATTGTCGCCGATAAAGTATCGGCTGCCGCGGGACTTCTGCGCCTGGAGCCGCTCTGCGAGCGCGGTCAGGCCCGCCGCGACTCGTTCCACTGCGCGTTTTCCGATTTCCGGCGTGTAGCCGTATTTCTTGCCCAGGTATGCCGAGACGCCTGCCGGATCACCGCCGGGTTTCGTGACTTGTTCATGCACGCCGCGCAGCCGCTCGGTCCATCCGATGCCGTTCTCGCCGCATAGCTCGTTGCTGTAGCCGAACATCAAGATGCGATCCTCGAGGCGCTCCGGGATGAGGCGCGGCGTCGGCGCCAGCCTCTCGGCGAGATAGAGCTGCTCGATCCACGTGGTGCGCGGACGTTCGTCGTTCCATGCCATGACGGGGAAGCTGTCCTGCGCGGTCCATTCCTGAAGCGTTGTGGTCGGCGAGCCGAAGACGTGGCCGACCCGCGCGTGAGGTAGCTGCTTGATATGCAGGATGCCCTTGAGCGCTTCACCCCATGGGCTGGGAACGTACGCGAGCGTGACGATTCGGAGTCCGCTGGCGCGTCGAGCTTGTTCGATGTCGATTCTTTTTGGCTTCATTGTAGGAACGTCGAAACGTGTGCTGTTCCCGCTTTGGGAACGATGCTACAGTCTCCTGGAATGCGAGTAATGGCACGACGAAGTTTGCTGCAGTTCGCGGAGTCGCTCAAGGGCCAGCAAAGTCAAAAGGCGGTGAGAGCAGCGCTCGACGCCTGGTTTCGCGAAGTGCATCGTGCCAAGTGGCGTAGTCCAACCGACGTGAAGCGGGACTATGGCGCGGTCAGCATAGTCGGCAGCAACCGTGTGGTTTTCAACATCAAGGGGAACGACTACAAACTCGTTACCGGAATCAACTATCGTCGTCAGATCGTCTTCATCAAATGGATTGGATCGCACCGGGACTACGATAAAATCGACGCAAGGACCCTCAAATATGGAGATTAAGCCGATACGTACTGAGCTGGACTACGAGCGGACGCTGCGAGAGGTCGAGCGTCTGATGGACGCCAAGCCAGGAACTGCAGGAGAAGACAGGCTCGATGTGCTCGCGACGCTGGTCGAAGCCTACGAGAGCAAACATTTTCCGATAGATCCGCCCGACCCGATAGAGGCGATTCGGTTCCGGCTTGAGCAACAAGGACTCGACCCGAGCGCGTTAGTCGGGGTGATCGGCGGGCGCAGCCGAGTGTACGAGGTGATGCAGCGCAAGCGTGCGCTGTCGCTGGCGATGATCCGCCGCCTGCACGAGCGCTTTGGAATACCTGTGGAAGTGCTGATTCGCCCGATCCGTGGCGGGCGTCGCCGTAGCGCCGCGTAGCGGCTAGGTGCCGGATTCCCAGCTGGCCAGGTATTTGCGCTGCTCGGCGGTCAGGGTGTCGATCTTGATGCTCATCGCGGCGAGCTTCACGGCGGCGATTTCTTCTTCGATCTCGACAGGCACTTCGTGGACCTTTACCGCCAGCTGATTGCTCTTTGCGGCCCACTCCGACGCCATAGCCTGAGTTGCGAAGCTCATGTCCATGACTTGCGCGGGGTGGCCTTCGGCGCATGCGAGGTTTACCAAGCGGCCCTCGCCCAGCAGATAGACAATGCGGCCATTGGAGAGATGGTAGGCGTCGATGTGGCGGGTGACGTCGCGTTCGACTTTCTTTGCCGCGTCGTTCAGGTAAGCGACGTCGATCTCGATATCGAAGTGGCCCGAGTTGCTCAGGAACGCGCCGTCTTTCATCTGGCTGAAATGCGCGGATGTGAGAACGTGCTTGTCGCCCGTCGCGGTGATGAAAATGTCGCCGACCTTAGCAGCCTCGATCATTTTCATCACGCGGAACCCGTCCATCGCGGCTTCGAGCGCGCGAATCGGGTCGACTTCCGTCACGATCACGTCGGCGCCAAGGCCGCGCGCGCGTGAAGCGATGCCGCGGCCACAATAGCCGTAGCCGGCGACGACCACGACCGAGCCCGCGATGAGGACACCGGTGGCACGGATGATGCCGTCGAGCGTGGACTGTCCCGTACCGTAGCGATTGTCGAACAGATGCTTGGTCTGCGCGTCGTTGACGGCTACGACCGGAATTTTCAGTGCGCCATCTTTGGCCATGGCGCGGAGCCGGATCACGCCCGTCGTCGTTTCTTCCATGCTGGCCTTCACGTCGTCGGCCTGGTTGGCGTACTCGGTGTGGAGGAGGCTGACGAGGTCGGCACCGTCGTCCATTGTGATAGTAGGACGGCGCTCGAGCACGGCGCGCAGATGGCTGTAGTAGGTGTCGCGATCCTCCCCGTGGATGGCGAAGGTGGCAATGCCGTATTGATTGACGAGCGCGGCCGCGACGTCATCCTGAGTCGACAGCGGATTCGACGCGCACGCGAGCACTTCCGCGCCGCCCGCTTTTAGCGTGCGGAGCAGGTTGGCGGTCTCGCAGGTGATATGCAGGCACGCGCCCATGCGCTGGCCCTTGAGCGGCAGCTCCTTGGCGAATCGCTCGCGCAGGCGGCGCAGCACGGGCATTTGTTTGTCGGCCCATTCGATTCGCTTGCGGCCGGCCTCGGCGAGTCCGAGGTCATGCACGTCGAACTCGCGGCCGTCGCCGTTGGTGCGGGATTTGGAAAGAGCTTTGAGCTTCCTTGCCGTCGTGGCCATCGTGATCAATCTCCGAAAGTTCTTTCTTCAGTTTAATGAAGCGGCCGCGATCAGCTGCGGCCGTTGAGGCGGAACGCGTTGCGCAGAGTCTCGGCCATGTCGACGCGCTCCCACGGGAACAGGCCGTCGTGGGGTTTGCGGCCGAAATGCCCGTAGGCTGCGGTCGGCTGATAGATCGGGCGCTTCAAGTTGAGGGTCTTGATGATTCCGGCGGGCCGGAAATCGAACAGCTCGCGCAGGGTTGCGGAGAGTTTGTTCTCGGGCACGATGGTTGTGTCGAAAGTATCGACGAGCAGGGAGACCGGCTCGGCTACGCCGATCGCGTAGGCGACCTGGATTTCGCATTTAGTGGCGAGCCCCGCCGCGACGACATTTTTTGCGACATGACGCGCCATGTAGCAGGCCGAGCGATCGACCTTGCTCGGGTCCTTGCCCGAGAACGCGCCGCCGCCGTGGCGGCCGTAGCCGCCGTAGGTGTCGACGATGATCTTGCGGCCGGTGAGTCCGCAATCGCCATGCGGTCCGCCGATGATAAAGCTGCCGGTGGGATTGACGTGATAGACCGTCGAGCGGGTGAGGTACTGCGCGGGAATAGTTTTCTTGATCAGTTCCTCGATGATCGACTCGCGGATTTTTTCGTATTTGACGTCGGGCGAATGCTGCGTCGAGATGACGACAGCCGTCACTTCGACCGGCCGGCTATCAGCGTAGCGCACCGTGACCTGGCTCTTGGCGTCGGGCCGCAGAAAATCAAGCTGACGGGTTTTGCGGAGCTTGGTGAGATTTTCCATCAGCCGATGCGCCATCGCGATCGGCAGCGGCATAATCTCCGGCGTCTCGTCGCAAGCGAATCCGAACATCAGGCCTTGGTCGCCGGCCCCTTGTTCCTTGTGGAGGCCTTCGCCTTCGGTGACGCCTTGCGAGATATCGGCCGACTGCGGTTCGATCGCGGTCAGCACGGCGCACATGTTGCCGTCGAAGCCGACCTCGTTGCTGTTGTAACCGATGTCGAGGGCGGTCTGCCGCGCGATTTTCACGTAGTCGGGGCGCGCCTTGCTGGTTATCTCGCCGGCGAGCACGATGAGCCCTGTCTTGGCGAGCGACTCGAGCGCGACGCGCGAGTTGGGGTCCTCGGTGAGGAGCGCGTCGAGGACGGCGTCCGAAATCTGGTCGCACATTTTGTCCGGATGGCCTTCGGAGACCGACTCGGAGGTGAACAGGAAATCCTTAAGCGGCATTGTTCGCGATTGCTCCTTGAGAAGCGCCTTTTGAGGTAGCCCGTCGCGGACCGGAACTCAACTTGTACGGGCGGCGCGCGCGACTGACGGGTTCAATTGTGTTCTGTTCCAGAGGATTCAGTATAGCGCCTGTGACAAAGCGAAACGCGAAAAATCGGCAGCGCGCCTCAAGATTTTCAGAGTAGTGAAGGTATAACTGACCAATCGGACAGAATCAAGATAGGGACGCTGCATGATTGGGCAGGACGCCTCGAAACGGCCTCCTATTCCTCGCCGAAGCGGGCGTCGAACAGGGCTTGGACGGCTTTGAGAGCTTCGCGCGCGTCTGTTCCTTCAGTGCGCACCTTTAGCTTGGAGCCTTGGGCGGCGCCGAGCATCATCAGGCTCGTCATGCTCTTGGCGTTGACGAGGTCCTTGCCGGGACCGATCATGATCTTCGAGGTAAATTGCGCGGCCGTTTGCGCGAGCGCGGATGCGGCCCGCAGATGAAGTCCGAGCCGGTTCTTAACCTCCACAGTCGCCTCCGCCACGTTCACGGGAATTACGATAAAGGTATCGGCGGTCTCGGTAAACGAGTGCGCGCGATCAATCCGCTTCCGTGATTGTCTGGGGCGTGCGGGAAAGCTCGACGCTGCGCTGGCACCCGCTCACCTCGTCGCCGGCGTGATATTCGAGCGGAAGGAAGAGCAGCGATGACAGCAGCGCGAGAACTCCCATCACGAGGAAGGCCGGCGTGAAATCATGCGTTGTCAGATGAGCGAAGCCGCTCGCCTTCAGGCTCATGTGCAGCAGCATCGCGCCGAGTGCCACGCCGAGGCTCAGAAACAGTTGCTGCGCCATGCTCGACAGAGTGCTCGCACCGCTCATCGACGAATTGGGCACGTCGGCATAGGCCAGGGTTCCCAGCGCGGTGAACTGCAACGAGCGGAAGAATCCTCCCGAGAGGAGAGCCACCACGATCAGGAAGTGAGGCGTCGTGGGACGGAACAGCGCGTAGCTCATCATGATGAAGGCGCTGAGCACGCCATTGGAAATCAGCACCGAGCGAAAACCCAGGCGGCGAATGATAGGCGTCGCCGTCGCCTTCATGAAGAGGGCGCCTGCCGCGCTGGCGAATGTCAGCATTCCCGAAGCGAACGGAGAAAGGCCGAAGACCACCTGCAGCAGCATCGCCAGTAGAAACGGCAACGCGCCGATGCCCATGCGAAAAAGTCCTCCGCCCAGCGTTGCGACCAGGAAGGTCGGGATTCTCAACAACCCCATGTCGATGATCGGGTAGTTGATACGATTGGCGTGAAGGATATAGAGCGCCATGCAGATTCCGCCGGCCGCCATCACGCACATGATGATGCTCGCGGGAATAACGCCGCGGCCGATCGACTCGAAGCCGGAAACCAGGCCCGCCAGCCCCAGGCCGGTTAGCAGAAAGCCGCGGAGGTCGAGCGGGAAAACCTCATCCTCGCGGATGTTCGGGATGTACCAGGTGACTAGGGTGATGCCGATCATGCCGATCGGCACGTTGATGAAAAAAATCCAGCGCCACGAATAATACGTCACGATGAACCCGCCGACCGGCGGTCCGACCACCGGACCCAACACGGCCGGCACCGTCAGATACGACATCGCGGTGACCAGCTCGGACTTGGCGATGGTTTTCAGAACGATCAGGCGGCCGACGGGGACCATCATGGCGCCGCCGAAGCCCTGCAAAATACGCGAGGCGACCAACTCCGGCAGCGAGTTCGAGAAGCCGCAAAATACAGAGCCGGTTGTGAAGATGATGATCGCGGTGCGGAAGACAGTGCGCGCGCCGAATCGATCCGCCATCCAGCCGCTGATCGGAATGAAAACGGCGAGGCTCAGCAGGTAGGAAGTGATCGCGAGATTGAGCTTGATCGGATCTTCACCGAGCGACTTCGCCATCGCGGGCAGCGCGGTCGAGATGACCGTCGCGTCCAGCATCTCCATGAACAGCGCGCAGCCGACGATCATCGGCGCCAGGAACTCGAGCGGGGAGATTCTGGAGGGTCTCGGACTCATCGCAACAGATCAAACATGAATGCCAACCACGATATGGAAATCGGCAAAACCGGTAAACGGGCGATTGGACTCGGCGCGCGGGGCGAGTCAGTTGCCATTGCGTACTGGTGCGCGAACCGCGGCGGCTTGGGCCTTGATGCATGCGCTGAATAGCTCGCGCAGGCGCGCTTCGATTTGCGAGTCGCGGGTTGTGCCCTCGCGCCGGCGCCATGCCCGCAGGGGAATTACAGCCTTGGACATATTGCGATGGCCGCCGGCGCTGCCGATATCCGCGAACAGGCTCTTTACCGCTTCGCCGGCGTTGTGCCCGCTCATGCCGTGGTTGCGCACGCTGATCACGAGCTTGCCGGCTAGCTTGCCCGCGACCGCGACCCACGACACGCCCTCGAACTGCAGGCAGAAGTCCGCCATCTGCACGATCAGGTCGTCGCGCTTGACCCGGCCGAGATTGAGCACGACCAGGTGATCCTTGACGACCATCCGCTTCATCGCGCGCGCCAGGATATGCGCGAAACTGAGCGGCAACTCGGGGCGATCGATCTGCCGGAGCACGCTGTAGTTGGCGAGCGGGACGAGATACGTGAACGCTTGCAGGTCGTCGTCGGTCACGCGGCGCGATAATGCCAGCGTGTCACTGCGAATTCCGTAGAGCAGTGCAGTCGCCAGGCGCTCGCTGATTTTTTCATCGGCGGTGAGCAGGTACTCGGTCATGATCGTCGAGGTCGCGCCATATTTCACCCGCACGTCCTCAAACGGGGCGGCGCCGCCGGGGTAGCCGGGATGATGATCGATCGCGATATCCGCGCGCGGGATTTTCTCGCCGAAGTACGGCGGTTGAACATCGACCATCGCTATCTTGTCGAACGCGCGCAGGTCCTCGGTCGCGGCCGGCTGAATTTCGATCTCAAGCAGATGCTCCATCGTGCGGTTTTCCGGGCGCGTGACGGGCTTGAACGCAAAGAACGGCGTGGTCTGCTTGTTGCGCCCGAGCAGGGTGCGCAGCGCCATCGCGCTCGCCATCGCGTCGGGATCGGGATCGTCCTGCAAGACGATTGCCACGCGGTCGCCCTCGCTGACCATCGCGCGCAACTCCTTGATTTTCTGCTTCGTGAACGCCTGATCCATAAAATGAAATAAGCCCGGCCTGCCTCGAGAGACGGCGGGTGAACTTCCGCGGTTTATTTGCGGATGTTGCGAGAGCAGGCGCTTCGGGCGAAATCGAGCCGAATAACGGGACCCGCAGTCCGAAAATGCGAGCGGCAGCCCCAATGCTGGCGAACCGTCTTGGAATTCATCAGTGGAAGGGGAATACCACAGCGCAAAGAGTTGAAGCAATGATATAGAATAACAGCCAGCCATGGGTTCCCCGGATTCACAATCGAATAAATTTCATTGCGTAATCTGCCGCCGCGAATTCGCCGAGTGGTTCCTGCGCATTTCGGTCGAAGATACCGCGGGCTTTCGCCAGCAGGCCTTTATCTGCGGCAACTGCGCGGTTAAACTGCGGCTCGCCTCGGAGAAAAATCGCGACCTGCAAATCGATCCGTGGATACACGAGGCGGTCGCGAGCGTACTACGCGGCAAAAATCCCGACGAAGAGTAAAGCTGAGGAAGAATTCAACCGATGGCGGGCGCATCGAGATCCGATTCGCAACCGGGCAACTCAATTGTCGCGGAACTATGGCCTCGTGAAGAAGCTCGGCGGCTCGCAGAGCGCATCTCAGCGTACGAGCCCGCTCGTCCCGTAATTTTCCAGAGCGGTTTCGGACCGTCGGGACTGCCGCATCTGGGCACGATGGCGGAAATTCTGCGCCCGTCGTTCGTGCGCAAGGCATTTCATCTGCTCGAGCCGTCGCGCCGGTCGCGGCTGATCGTTTTCATCGACGACCTCGACGGACTCCGCAAAGTGCCGGAAAACGTGCCGGATCGCGAGGATGTCGAGCAGTATCTCGGCATTCCCGTCTCGAAGATTCCCGACCCGTTCGGATGCTGCGCCAGCTTCGCCGATCATATGATCGGACTGCTCGGCGGATTTCTGGCGCCGGTCGAAGTCGAGTACGAACTGGTACGCTCGGCCGAAATGTACTCGTCGGGGCGTTTCGACGAGGGACTAAAGCTGATCCTCGAGAAGCACGCCGAGATCATCGCGATCATCGCGCCGACACTGCGCGAGGAAAATCGCGCGGGATGGTCGCCGTTCATGCCGATTTGTCCGAAGTGCGGGCAGGTCGTCGAACGCGCGGTGACGGCCTATCATCCTGAGCGCGCCTCGATCGAGTTCACCTGCGAAAAGAGCGCGGGCGGTACGTCGGGTTGCGGTTTCAGCGGCGAGCAATCGGTGCTTGGCGGGATGGCGAAGGTGCAATGGAAAGTAGATTGGGCGCTGCGATGGTACGTGCTCAAAGTCGATTACGAATTGTACGGCAAGGATCTCACCGACTCGGCGCGGCTCTCGGGACAAATTCTGCGCGTGCTGGGTGCGAAGCCGCCGCTCGGATTTCCGTTCGAGATGTTCCTCGACGAGGACGGCCGCAAGGTCTCCAAGTCGGTCGGCCGCGGCGTGTCGGTGGATCAGTGGACGCGCTACGCGCCGATCGAAGTGCTCAAATTTTTCCTGCTGCTCAATCCGCGCCGCGCGCGCAAGTTGTTTCTCGAGGCGATTCCGCAATACGTCGACGAATATCTCGACGCGGTGCGCCAATACGCGGCGGAGTCGGAGGAGCAGCGGCGCGAATCGGTGCTCGAATTTGTCATGCAGAGTACGACGCCGAGACGATTCAACTCGACGCTCACCTTGGGGTTAATGATGAATGCGGTGGCGGCGCTGGGTAGCTCGGATCGCGATTTCATCTGGAACTATATCGTGCGCTACGACTCCTCGATCGCAGGTGATCCCGAAACCGAGGCGATGGGCCGCGCGCTTATGGAATGCGCGCTCAATTTCTACCGCGATTTCATCGAGCCGACGAAAAAGCTCTACACACCGTCGGATGCGGAACGCGCGCAACTAAAGAGCCTCGACGCGTACCTGCGCGAAAATCAGGGTGCAAGCGCCGAAGAGATCGAGAAGAAGATTTACGATCTCGGCCGAGCAAATTACGACAAGCCCGGCAAGATTTTTCCGCTGCTCTACCGCTCGATTCTCGGCCAGGAGCGCGGCCCGCGCCTCGGCGCATTCATCAGGCTCGCTACGCCCGCGCGTATCGTCGAGCTGCTCGACGCAACGATCGCGCGCTCCGCCTAGACGAATTCGGCGAACACCGAGTCGGCCATCTCGAGCCCGCGATCGGTCAGCTTGATTCGGCCGCGATCGAGCGTCAGCAACCCGTGGTTGAACAGCGGGGTCGCGATGCGGCCGAAGATGCATTCGAAGTTGCGGCCGAAGCGCTCGTGAAAATCGGCCAGCGCGAAGCCTTCGCGCAGCCGTAGATTCAGGAACACGAATTCACTCTGCGCGGTGGCTTCATCGATCGTCTCGGCGCCGGTCTCTGCGTTCGCGCGCTCTTCGATCGCGGCGATATAACACGCCGGGAGTTTTTCGTTCCAGCATCGACGTCCGCCGCGCCCGTCGCCGGCATAGCTGTGAGCGCCCGCGCCGATTCCGAGGTATGTCTGGCCACGCCAGTATGTCAGATTGTGGCGCGCCTCGTGGCCGGGCGCCGCGTAGTTCGAAATTTCATACATCGCGTAGCCGCGCCGCGGAATTTCCTCGCGCACCGTTTGATACATCGCGGCCTGCTTATCGGTCGCGAGCTGTTTGATTCGTCCGCGCTTCAGCTCCGTGAAAAACGCGGTGCCTTCCTCGAAGGTCAGGTTGTAAGCCGAGATGTGATCCGGTTCGAGCGCGGCCACCGATTCGATGTCGAAAAGAACATCCGCCACCGTCTGTCCCGGAACCGCGAAGATCAAATCGAGATTGAGCCGATCGAAGCCGGCGCGATGCGCCATCCTCGCAGCCGCGCGGGTTTCGTCGGCGCTGTGGATGCGGCCGAGAAATTTGAGCGTGGCCTGATTGAACGACTGGGCTCCGAAACTGATTCGATTCACGCCCGCCGCGCGCATCCCGGCGAGTTTCGCAAAGTCCACGGTGCCAGGATTCGCTTCGAGCGTTATCTCCGCATCGTCTTCGGTTCCGCAAACGCGATTGACGGCCTCGATGATCTCGCCGATTGATTTGGGCTGGAATAGCGACGGCGTTCCGCCTCCAAAAAAGATCGTCTTGATGCGTTGGCCCGAAAACAACGGGGTGCGCGCCCTGTATTCAAGCTCTGAAATCAGCGCGCGAGTGTATTGCTCTTCCGGCCACGACGACGCCGCGTGCGAATTGAAGTCGCAGTACGGGCACTTCGATTGGCACCACGGAATGTGGATGTAAAGCGAAAAGCTCACGCGTCAATTGTAGCGCGCCTACGACGCCTGCTACTACGCGCCTGACACGGTCGCTATACTCCCTGCGTCAGAGGCCAATTTGTCCGAAGTCGCACCCAATCAGGATCGCATCGAACCGCTCGCGAAGCCGCGTCCCGGCCTTGGCGGATCCGGCGCGAGCCAGGCAGGCACGATCGCCGCAGGCGTCTTGCTCAGCCGCATCGCAGGTCTCGTCCGCGACAGCATCTTCGCGCATTTCCTCGGCGACTCGGCCACCGCCGACGCGTTCAAGGCGGGCTTTCGCATCCCGAACATTCTGCAGAACCTGTTCGGCGAAGGCGTTCTCTCCGCGTCGTTCATCCCCGTTTACGGAAAACTGCTGGGCGAGGGCGACCAGGAAACCGCCGACATGGTCGCCTGGGGCGTCGGCGCTATCATGACGCTCGGCGTATCGGTGCTGGTGGCGATCGGCGTGCTGGTGACGCCGTATCTTATCGACGTTATCGCACCAGGCTTCGAGGGTGACAAGCGCGAGTTGACGATTCAGATTGTGCGCATCCTGTTTCCCGGCGCCGGATTGCTCGTGATGTCGGCGTGGTTTCTCGGCGTGCTCAACAGCCATCACAAATTTTTCGTCTCGTACACCGCGCCGGTGGCGTGGAACGTCGCGATGATCGCGGCGCTGCTCTACTACGGCCCGCGCCGCTCGCAGGACGGCCTCGCGATCGCAATCTCGTGGGGCTCCGTCGTCGGCTCCGCGCTGCAAATCGCCGTGCAGGTTCCGCAAACGCTGGCCCTGCTCAGAAAGCATCGCATTGACTTCGCGCGCGTGGCCGCGCCACTACGCTCCGTCTTTCACAATCTCACACCCGTGGTCGTCAGCCGCGGCGTCGTCAATCTCAGTACTTACGTGGACAACATCCTGGCGAGCCTCTTGCCGACCGGCGCTGTCGCCGCGCTCAACTACGGCCAGTTGCTCTACATGGTGCCGATCAGCCTCTTCGGATATTCGGTCGCCGCGTCGGAATTGCCCGCGATGTCGCGCGCGGCGGGTGCGATGCCCGAGCAGATGAGCGCGATTCTGCGCACGCGACTCAACCGCGGTCTGCGCCAAATCGCATTCCTCGTCGTCCCGTCGTCCGCCGCCTTCATGATTCTCGGCGACGTGATCGTCGCTATGATCTATCAATCCGGCGCGTTCACCCGGGCCGACGCGATTTACGTATGGGCCGTGCTCGCGGGCTCCGGAGTAGGGCTGCTCGCGGCCACGATGGGCCGGTTGTACAACTCGGCGTTCTACGCGCTGTTCGACACTCGCACGCCGCTTCGATTCGCAATAGTCCGCGTCGTGCTCACTCTCGTGCTCGGCTATCTGTGCGCGATTCCGCTCCCGCCCATGCTTGGAATCGCGCAGAAGTGGGGCGTCGCCGGATTGACCGTGTCGGCGGGCGTCTCCGGATGGGTCGAGTTCGCGCTGCTGAGATGGGCGCTGAACGGGCGCATCGGATGGACCGGGCTGGAGCGTTCGTTTCTGGCGAAGCTATGGGCACTGGCTCTGGGAGCGGCCGCCCTCGGTTTCTTCATGAAGCTTCAGATGGCGGGATTCGGGCCGCGTATCCAGGGGTTGGCGATCCTTTCGACCTACGGCGGACTTTATTTCTTCGGTGCCTGGATGCTCGCATTGCCGGAACTGAGGCAGTTCACCGATCAGATCACGCGCCGTTTTTCTCCGCGCGCGCCCTCGAACTCATCCGATCGATAGTCGCGCTGGTCGAGCGTCCGCCCAGAATCGGCGCCAGCGCTACTCTTCCTCCGCGTGACTCGACGAACGCCTGGCCGTCTACCTGTTTGCCGCGCCAGTCTTCGCCCTTGATCAGAACGTCGGGCTTGACCGCGCGGATGATTTTCTCGGCGCGCGTTTCCTCGAATACAACTACGTAATCGACGGCCTCCAGCGCCGCCAAAATTCGCGCGCGCTCCGCCGCGGGATAGATCGGACGCCCAGCGCCCTTGAGCTGCCGCACGCTGCGATCGCTGTTGAGTCCGACCACCAGCACGTCGGCTTGCGCGCGCGCGAACGCGAGACTCTGGATATGGCCGGCGTGCAGCAGGTCGAAGCATCCGTTGGTGAATGCTATGCGCCGGCCGGCGCGACGTTCGTGATCCAGCGCCGCCTTGAGTTCGTCCGCCGAATGAATTTTGCGCTCGTAGCTGGCGTGCGCCGGACTCAGAGCGCGCGCCAGATCTTCGCGGGTGATCACTTCGGTGCCGATTCGCGTCACCTCGATACTCGCGGCCAGGTTCGCGATTGTCGCGGCCGACGAGAAGCCCAGTCCTGCGATCGAAAACATCCCGAACACGCTCAGCACCACGTCGCCCGCTCCCGTCACGTCGTAAACTTCGCGCGGCGCTGTCGAGACGTAGGTGTCTTTGCCGCCGCGCTCCGCCAGGTACATCCCGTCGCGATCGAGCGTTATCAGGCATGCTTCAAGGCCGAGCTTGCGCACGAGAGTCTCGGCCGCTTTGCGCCACGCGCCGCGGTCGGTGAGTCGCATCCCGGTCGCGACTTCGGTCTCGTGGCGATTCGGCGTAAGTGCGGTGGCGCCGCGATAGATCGAAAAGTCTTCCGTCCGGCGCGGATCGACTATCACCGGAATTCCGCGCGCCCGGCCGCCGTCGATCAGCGCCCTCAGCACGGCGGGCGTCAGCATCCCCTTGTCGATGTCCGAGATCAGCACGCCGTCGCAGTTGCGAAGTTCCGCCTTGAGGTGCGCGATCAGCTCGCGTTCGCGCTGCGGTTTGAGAGGGCTCGGGTCTTCCTCATCGACGCGCAGGAGTTGCTGGGTCGCGCGATGTGCCGCCTGCACCGAACCGAGCATTCGATCCTTGACGATAGTGGGGCGGTCAGGATCGATCAAAATCGAGCGCGTATCGATTCCGAGATCGGCAAAAATCTCGCGCAGCAGGCTGCCGTTGCGATCAGCGCCGACCACGCTGAGCGCGCTCACGTCCGCGCCGAGCGCGCGCAGGTTGGCCATCACGAAGCCCGCATTACCAGGTTTCTCCTCGCGCCGCTGCACGCGAAGAATCGGAATCGGCGCCTCTGGCGAGATCCGTGAGACGTCGCCCCAGATGTAGCGATCGAGGATCACTTCGCCCGCGACGAGCACGCGCAACGGCTTGAGCGCCGGCAGGCCGTGCTCGTGACGCGCTGACTCAGGATGCGCGGAAGAAGAGGGCGTTTTGCGTCGAGCCATGATGCGGCATCTTACGCCGCGACGCCGCCTGCGTTAAACCGCCTGTTCGAGTCGCTGGTCCAGTTCCGCGAGGCTCGCCAGGAACCACACTTCATTGCCGCGATTCGACTCGTTCACAAACGCTCGCAGAGCGGAGCTTCCAGCCAGGTGCCGGGAGATGTCGCCGACGATTGCGAGGCGCCGCCGATATTGAACAAATTTCTGGATCAGCTCGCCGGCGATGCGCGTCTTCAATCGGAAGAAGTCGTCGTCAAGGCACTCGACCGGAACCACGATCAGTGTGGCGCGATTCTCAAATGCCTTGCCGATCAGCTCGACAGCGTCGCTATAGGTTTGCAGCTTCGTTCCATCCGCCGCGCATTCGAGCACGCGCACGCCGCGCAGTTCGTAGAGTTTCGTCGATGGCATTGTTTCTCACCTGATCGCGTAGCCGCCGTCGACGAATACGGTCGAGCCAGTTACGAAGTCCGACGCGTGCGAGGCAAGAAATATCGCCGCACCCGCCATTTCCTCGGGCTTGCCGAAGCGGCCGGCCGGCGTGCGCATGATTATTTCCTGGAACATCGGTCCGCTCTGCGCGCCGACCGTCATGTCGGTATCGATCCATCCCGGCACGATCGCGTTGACCTGGATGTTGTGCGGCGCGAGTTCGATCGCCATCGTTTTGGTCGTTTGCACCAGCGCGCCTTTCGCCGCCGCGTAGGGAATTCCGCTCTGCGCGCCGAACCGCGAATACTCGCTCGCGATGTTGATAATCTTGCCGTGCTTGCGCGTGACCATCGACTGCGCCGCGATCTGCGACAGGAAAAAGCACGAGTTCAGGTTGGTCTCGATCACGCGATCCCAGTCCTCGGCACTGAACTTCAACGCGCTGCGCATGACCGCGATACCGGCGTTGTTGACGAGAATCGAGATCGGTCCCAGCTTGCGCTCGACTTCCTCCATTGCGGGGCGCAGGTCGTCGCGCCGCGTCACGTCGAGCTGAACAGCTATGGCAGGCACACCCGCCTTCGCGAGTTCGTCCACGACTGCGTGATTCTTTTTTTCGTTGCGCGCGAGTATCGCGACCGACGCGCCGGCCTCGGCAAATCCAAGCGCGATTCCACGCCCGATTCCGCCGTTGCCGCCCGTGACGACGGCGACCTCACCCTTCAAATCGAACATCTTTGGACTCGCCATTGCGCTTCTCCAATGCGAGCAGTTGGACAGCGAACGCTCACCGCTTCTATATTGGCGTTTCGCATGCGTCGCAACTGAACGCCATCAGCAGCGCGATTACCGACGAGGAAAAATCACGATGGGACTACGGACGGCTGAACAATATAAAAGCTCGCTGCGCGACGGCCGCGCGGTGTTTTTCAGGGGCGAAAAAGTCGCGGACGTAACGACGCATCCCGTTATCGGAATCGCGGTCGAGCACGCGGCGCTCGACTACCGGATGGCGCACGATCCCAAGTATCGCGAACTCGCCGTCGTCAAAGAGGGCGCCGACGAGTACAGCCGCTACTACCATATCCCGCAAAATGGCGACGACCTGCTCAAGCGCAGCGCGCTGATCGCGGCTGCTACGCGCGAGGGTGCCACGCTGGTCGTGCTGATCAAGGAAATCGGCACCGACGCTCTGCTCGCGCTGCACATTATCGGCGAGCGGCTCGCGGCCGCCGGCAAACCCGAGTATCGCGAGCGCATCCGCAAGTACTACCGTGAATGCCGCGACAACGATCTCGCTGTCGCCGTGGCGCAAACCGACGTCAAGGGCGATCGCGCGCTAGGCCCGACGCAGCAGAATCATCCGGACTACTACGTGCGAATCGTCGAGGAGCGTCCCGACGGCATCGTCGTGCGCGGCGCGAAGGTCCACACAAGCGTCTCGACCAATACTAATGAGGTGATAGTCCTGCCGACCCGCGCGATGCGCACCGAGGACAAGGCTTACGCGGTCGCGTTTGCGTTGCCGATCAACACGCCGGGGCTGAAGCTGCTCGCGTCGCCGCACGGAAGCTCGCACAAAAATGATTTCGAGCATCCGATCAGCGCGCGCCACAAAATGATGGAGACGCTGACGGTGTTCGACGACGTGTTCGTGCCCAGGGAGCGCGTGTTCATGCAAGGCGAGATCGATTTCGCCGGATTGCTCGCATTGACCTTTGTGCGATTCCATCGCTTCACCGCGGTGTCGTACAAACTGCCGCTGCTCGAGCTGATGGCGGGCGCGGGCCACGCGATCGCGGAGGCCAACGGGATCTCGCGCGCGGGTCATGTGCGCGACAAGCTTACGCATCTGGCGGCGTATCACACCACCGTGCGCGGACTGATAGAGCATGCCGCGCGCACTTGCACGCTCGAGGACGGCGTCGCGGTGCCGAACACGCTGCTAACCAACGTCGCCAAGTATCACTTCGCGCACAACTACCATCAGGCGGTGCAAATCGTGCAGGACCTCGCGGGCGGTCTGCTGGTGACGGGGCCGGCGGCTGAAGATCTCACGAGCGAGGCGACCCGCGCCTACGTGCTGAAATACATGGGTGGCGCGAAGGGCTTCGACTCCGAGAAACGTCTGCGGCTGCTGAACCTGATTGGCGATCTGACGTCGTCGGATTTCGGCGGCTACCAGGAAGTGCTCGCGGTACACGCCGAAGGCGGCTTCGAAGCCGAGAAGCTCCAAGCCTACCGCGAGTACGACTTCAAGACGGTCGCCGCCTACGCGCGCAAGCTCGCAGGAATCTGAGACCGGTGGAGGCGCTATCCCATGAGTTTCGCCGCGAACTCCACCAGGAGCTGTGTGAACAGCTTCGGGTCCTCGCCGTGCATCGAGTGCGGCATGTGCGGGAATGACCGGTAGTCGATCGGCTGGCCGCCCAGCTTGACCAGCTCGCATACACGCCTCGCCTGCACGTCCGAGGCGGCGCCCAGCAGGTAGCCGGCATCGTCATCGACGCGGCGGAAATGGTGCGTGTACAACACCGGGCATTTGACGCTTGCCAACATCCGCGCGTGATCGCACCTCGCGAATACGGAACCTTCCCAAAAGGCGCGCGCCCACTCAGGATCGTATTCCTTCATCCGCTGCGGAATTTGGCCGTCGGCACTGAACATCATCGGCACGATCGCGCGCGACAGCCAATCGGGCAGCTCCGTGTTGGCAGCTTCGAGCATTCCGGACCAATCGCCCACGCTCCATTGGTCGCCAAGGTATTTGCTCATCAGCGCAAAAATCGGTCCGATCGACTGACGGATGGATGGTCCACAAGAAGTGTTGACCTCCGAGGAGAACAGCGGCGGGTCTTCGTAGACTGCGCCGCGGATCGTGCCGGGCATTGCGTGCGCTGAAAGCCACGCGGAGATCACGCCTCCCGACGAGAGCCCGCTGACGATCACGGGTCGCCCGATTGCCAGCGCGATGAACCGCACCAAGTCGTTGCCGAAGTTGTCGACGGTGTAACGTCCCGGCGTCCTGCTCGATCTTCCCTGCCCCCGCAGGTCGACCGCGAACGCCTGGAAATGCTCGCGCAGCAGGCCTAGCGCCTGCTCATAGCCCCACCACGATTCTGTCTGCCCCGGGATCAGCAACAACGCCGGCTTGTCGGACTCGCCCGCCACTGCGTAGTTGATTACCGCCTCGCCGGTGTCGATCGTCTTTTCAGTAAGGGCGTGACTGACATAGGTCTCCGCCGGGTGGTCGGGGCCGAAGCGAAGCAAGCTCATGGTTTGCTCTTTATCTCTCGCAGTCTTGGAGAGAGCGCTTACTTTTCGGTGCGCAGCTCGACGGTGTTGCCGTCGGGATCTACGATCCAGAGTTGACGGCCGGCGCCCATGTTCGGGCCTTCGAGAAACTCGATTCCCATTTCCTTGAGCGTGCGCTTGGTTTCGTCGAAGTCTTCGACATCGAACGCGACGTGCGCGCCGAGTGGGTCGGGCTTCTGACCACGGTTCTCGCTCGAGATGATATGCAGCGCGTTGTTGCCGATCCCGTACCACGCGCCGCCGAAGCCGAAGTTCGGCCGCGGAATCCGCTTCAAGCCGACCACGTTTTCGTAAAATGCCGTCGCCTTCTCGACATCGCTGACGCGAAATGCCGCATGATTGAACGCCTTCAACTTGATCATGGTGGGTTCTCCATCGCCTGGAAATTTCTAATGCAGTTCGCCGCCGCCCGCGACGTTGATCGTCTCGCCGGTAATGTTTTCCGCGCGGCACAGATAGACCACCGCGTCGCCGATATCGGCCGGCGTCTGCTCGCGCTTCAAGAACGTGTTGCGCGCGATATATTCGTCGAACGCCGCTTCGCGATTCACCCCGTACTGAACGCCGATCATCGGATCGAGCACGTCAGTCCACATCGCAGTGCGCAGAAATCCGGGGCATACCGCGTTGACGCGGATGTTCACCGGGCCGAGTTCTTCCGCGAGCGCTTGCGTGAAGCCGACCACCGCGAACTTGCTCGCGCAATACGCAGACGCGCCGCCGTGACCGGTCTTGCCCGCCACCGACGCGATATTCACGATCGCGCCTTCGCTACGCGTTGCCATGTGCGGGATACAAGCCTTCGCGCACAGGAACGGACCCTTGGCATTCACCGCCATCACGCGGTCCCACGCGGCTTCGGCGAAATCGCTCACGGGACCGACCGCGATGATGCCGGCGTTGTTCACGAGGATGTCGATCGCGCCAAGTTTCGCGACGACTTCCGACGCCATCCGTTCCAGATCCGCCAACCGCGTCACGTCCGCCAGGATCGGAATCGCTTTCACGCCCAATCCCTTCACCTCTTCGACCGTGCGATTCAGTTCGTTTTGCGCGGCGAGATTGTAGGTCAGCGCGGGGTCGGCCGGACTGCCGAGATCGACCAGCGCGACGTTTGCGCCGGCAGCCGCTAGCTTCAGCGCAATTCCGCGCCCGATTCCCCGCGCGGCGCCTGTGACGATTGCGTTCTTGCCCTTAAGTTCCATTCGATTCTCTCTAGCACGACCAGCGACGACGGCGGTAAGCGCCTACTCGAACGCGTTCTCGCCGGTGATGTCGCGGCCGAGGATCAACGTATGCACGTCGAACGTCCCCTCGTAGGTGTTCACCGTCTCCAGGTTCAGCATGTGGCGGATGACGGGATACTCGTTCACTATCCCGTTGGCGCCCAGCATGTCGCGAGCATCACGCGCGATTTTAAGCGCCTCGTTGACGTTATTTCTCTTGGCGAAAGATACGTGCTCCGGGCGCATCTTGCCCGCGTCCTTCAGATGCGCGAGGCGCAGGCAAACCATCTGAGCCTTGGTGATCTCGGTCAGCATCTTCACCAGCTTCGCCTGCACCAGTTGATAGCCTGCCAACGGCCGCGAAAATTGTTTGCGCGATTTCGTGTAATCCAACGCGCAATGGAAGCACGAACGCGCCGCGCCGATCGCGCCCCAAGCGATTCCGTAGCGCGCCTGCGTCAGGCATCCGAGCGGACCCTTCAGCCCGCGCGCTTTTTCCAGATGAGCCGTTTTCGGAATTCGCACATCTTCCAAAATCAGTTCCGACGTGATCGACGCGCGCATCGAAAATTTTCCGTGGATGTCGCGGGTCGAGAATCCCGGCGTCCCCTTCTCGACCAGGAACCCGGTTATGCCTTCATCGACCTTCGCCCACACGATCGCGACGTCGGCGATCGAGCCGTTTGTGATCCATCGTTTGGTCCCGTTGAGAATCCATCCGTCGCCGTCACGCCGCGCCCGCGTTTCCATCCCGCCTGGGTCCGAGCCGTGGTCCGGCTCGGTCAGCCCGAAGCATCCGATCAATTTTCCCTTGGCCATTTCCGGCAAGTAGCGTTGCTTCTGTTCCTCATTGCCGTTTGCATAAATCGCGTACATCGAAAGCGCGCTTTGCACCGACGCGAACGACCGCAAGCCCGAGTCTCCGGCCTCCAGCTCCTGCATGATCAGGCCGTAGGCTACGTTATTCATGCCCGCGCATCCGTAGCCCTTCAGATTAGCTCCGAACATCCCAAGCTCGGCCATTTGCGGTACAAGATGCATTGGGAAGGTTTCACTCGCAAAATTGCGCTCGATCAGCGGCAGAATCTCGCGGTCGACGAAACGTTTAGCCGTGTCGCGGGCCATCCGCTCTTCGTCGGTCAGCAGCTCGTCCAGGTGAAAAAAGTCGAGGTCTCTTAATAAATCCGACATCTTGCACTCCGTGCGATTTCTGAAGGGGCGTCTTAGTCTGAGTCCGAGGCGGCCACCGTCGAGATTCCGTCCAAGTTGATTGTTCTTTCTATGACCAAAGCTGTATTCCCGGTACTCCCCCCTCTTGACCGGCGTGCGTTTGTTCCGCAGGCTCATTTGGGGCCGGAAATTTTCTTATCACAGCTACTAGTTGCCTCAGATTCCGGTATCACGTAGCCTTATACGTCAAGCCAACAATATGCACATCGAAACGCTAAAGGTCTTCTGCGACATAATCGAGAGCGGAAGCTTTTCTTATGCCGCGTCGCAAAACTTCGTCACTCAATCGGCGGTCAGCCAGCAGGTCCGAAGCCTGGAAGAGAAGTACGACTGCCGATTGATAGAACGCGGACGAGCCGGAGTCAAACCCACGCCGGCCGGGCAGATTCTGTACACCGCGAGCAAGGAAATCGTGCGCCGATTTTTAGAGCTGGAAAACCGGCTGCGCGAGATTGGCTCGGTGGTTGCGGGCTCGATTCGCGTCGGCACCGTTTACAGCGTCGGCCTGCACGAATTGCCGCCGTACCTGACCGAATTTCTGCGCAACTATCCGGCCGTCAACGTGCATCTCGAGTATCTGCGCTCGAACAAAATCTACGAAGACCTGATCGAAGGTAAAGTCGATCTCGGCGTCGTTGCCTATCCGGCCAAGCGCAGTCAGATCGTCTCGGTCCCGTTTCGCCACGACGAACTCGTGCTCGCGGTGCCGCCCGACAATCCGCTCGCCAAGCACACGAAGGTGAGTGTCGGACAGTTGGCGGGTCAGAAATTCGTCGGCTACGAGCGCGACATCCCGACCCGCAAGGCTTCCGATAAAATCCTGCGCGAGCACGGCGTCAAGCCGACCTACGCGCTCGAATTCGACAACATCGAGACTATCAAGCGCGCCGTCGAGATTGGGCTCGGATGCGCGATTGTGCCGCGGATGACGGTCGAGAACGAGGTCGCGCGCGGCACGCTGCGGATGCTCGAGTTTCAGGAAGGCACCTTTCTCCGTCCGCTCGCGATTATCTACAAGCGCGGCCGCGAGCTTTCGCCCGCAGTGCGCAAGTTTATCGAGGTGCTGACGACCAGCAACATCGTGCCTCGGGCTCGCGGGGACAAGACGGGCGACAAGCCCGAGCGCCCGGCCCGCGGAGAGCGCGCTGAACGCAGCAGCGACTCGAGCAGCGAGAAGGCGGAGAAGACGGCGTAGCCGGGCTCGATAGCATTGACAAAGACGGCCGGGTTGTAAGACTCGGCCGTTTTTGTTTTCCAGATATGTGCTACAGAGAAGCGCTATGACCCCGGAAGCGAAGACCATTCTCGATTCGATTCGCGATCTCGCGCCGTCCATCAGCAAACGCAGCGCGGAGCTCGACGCCGGCCGCCGGCTTCCGCTCGATCTGCTCGCGCAACTTACCGCCGCCGGATGCTTCCGGATGTTCGTGCCGAAAAGTCACGCTGGTCTCGACATCGACGTGCCCGCCAGCATGGAGATCATCGAGACGATTGCCACCGCCGACGGTTCCACCGGATGGGTCGTGATGATCGGGTCGGAAACCCCGATGCTGCTGGCGCTCCTCTCCCGCAAGCACTTCGATCGCCTCTACGCCAACGGCCCCGACGTGATAATCGCGGGCGCTTTCGCGCCTCGGGGGCAGGCCGAGGTGATCGACGGCGGCTATCGCGTCAGCGGTCGATGGGGATTCGCCAGCGGATGCCAGCATAGCCAGTGGCTGTTCGGTAACTGCGTCGTGACGGAAAATGGACGTCCGCGTCCGGGCCTGATACCCGGATCACCCGAGGTGCGCGCGATGATGTTCGCGCCGGCGAAAGCGCAAATCATCGACACCTGGTCGGTGAACGGTTTGCGCGGGACCGGCAGCCACGACATCGCGGTGGAAAATGTCGTGGTACCGGCGGACGACAGCTTCGATATCTTCCTTGGCCAGTCGTCGATTCCGGGTCCCTCGATGGCGGAGCCGCTGCTCTACGCCGCGTTGCACATCGGCGCGGTAGCGATCGGGATTGCGCAGCGCGCGATTACCGAGGTCGTCGCATTGGCGAACACCAACAAGCGCCGCCTCTATGCGAGCGCGTCGCTGGCCGAGAGTCCGCTCTTTCAGTATCGAGTAGGACACGCCGACGCGAGTCTGCGCGCCGCCCGCAACCTTCTGCGCAACCAGGCGGACGCCGTGTGGAATTCCGCAGTTAGCGGGAATCCAGTTTCACTGGAAAACCGCGCGCCGGTGATGGCCGCGATCACGTGGGCCGTCGCGACGTGCGCCGCCGCCGTCGTCGATTCCTGCTACAAGGCGGGCGGCGGGACGTCGCCGTACGACAGTTCCCCGCTCCAACGATGCATGCGCGACATTCAAACGCTGACGCAGCACGCCGCAGTCGCGGAGTCATGGCTGACGACAGCCGGCGCAACAATCCTGGGCCGCCCAAGCGGTTTCAGCGTCTAGCCGCTTAACACTGGGTGCAGGGGTCACCCCCTGCCCAAGGAAGCGTGAAACCCACGGTGGGTTTCACATTAGATTGAATTCTTCCGTTGACGCAGACGATCACATCGGCGGCTTCTGATATCCGCCGAGCGCGGTCTCCGCCGCTTTGGCGACCGCGAGCACGGTCTCCTCGCCGAATGCGCGCCCGACTATCTGCAAGCCGATCGGCAGCCCCTCGCGATCTTTTCCGCATGGCACGACGACGCCCGGCAGTCCCGCGCAGTTGACCCACCCGACGGGCCAGCTCGCAAGGATGTACGGATATTTCTTTCCGTCGATTTCGACCTCGTTTGCGCCATGCTTGAACGCAGTCACGCAGAACGTCGGGCCGAGAATGATCGGGTAGCGTTCCATGAACTCCGCGAGCTGCACGCGCCACGCGTCGCGTGCCATTGCGATCTTGAAGAACTCGGCCGCCGACTTTCCTTCACCCGCGACAAGGAAATTTCGCAGCCGCTCGCGCGCGAGTTTCAGGCCTTCGCCAAGCGCCTCCGCCACCAGCTGATTTCCGTCGGCGCCATTGTATTCCCAAAACAGGCGCTCGCCGTCGTCGATCGGCGGCTTCACGGCTTCGACGACGATTCCCATCTTCTGCAGCTCGCGGCCGGCGCGCTCGATCGCGGCGCGAATATCGGACGCGACCGGAGCGTCGCATGCGTCGGTAAAGATCGCGCATCGAATCTTTTTCAGATCGACTTTCTCCGGGTGCGCGTCCACGGTCGGCACCGTGTACGGCCAACTCGGATGCGGCCCTTTCACGATATTGTAGGCGAGCGTGAGGTCGTCCACGTAGCGCGCCATCGGACCGATCGTCCCCATGTGCGCGATCGGTGGCGGCTGAGCAACGCTCGGAGGCATGTGGCCACTGACGGGAATCGTACCCCACGTCGGCTTGAGCCCGACGATTCCGCAGAAATGCGCCGGCACGCGGATCGATCCGCGCAGATCGGAGCCAAGCCCAAGCGGCGACATTCCGGTCGCGAGCGCTGCCGCCTCGCCGCCGCTCGAGCCGCCCGGGACGCGCTCCCGATTCCACGGATTGTTGGTCTGTCCGAAAACCGGATTGTCGCAGTCGTAATCCATCGTCATCTCGGGCGTATTGGTTTTCCCGATGACGATCGCGCCGGCCGCGCGCAGCCGCGCGACCGTGGGCGCATCCTGCTTCGCCACATGATGCTCGAACATTTTCATGCCCCAGGTCGAGCGCACGCCCGCGGTGATTATCGAATCCTTGATAGTGATCGGCAGCCCTTCGAGCGGGCGAACCTCCCCTTTCCCTGACAAACGCCGATCGGACTCCTCGGCCTCACGCCCCGCGCGGTCCTCGACAAGAGTGACGACGGCATTGAGCCCGTGGTTCACCGTCTCGATCCGCTCGATAAAAGCGTCAACCATTTCGACCGAAGAAACGTCGCGCGCCCGCAGCATCGCGGCCAGCCGCTGAGCCGGAGCGAAAAAGAGCTCGTCAGAAAATGCCATGAAAGATTACCTCGCCTGACTCAGGAAATAGCATCGCGCCCGCGCTATTGCACGTGCGGGCACCCTTCGTACCCACGCGCGGCGCGAGTTTGCATCGATGCCAGAATGCCACTTATGCGTAGAGACGCGGTGCGTCGGTCGTGTACGGATTATTCGCGCTTTTGGGGCTATAGGGGCTGCCATAGCGGCCGTAGGGGTCCGTACGTCTGCGTATCGAGGGCAGTGAATAGATAGTTGCCGCTCCGCTCGCTTCGCTCTTTGACTATGGTAACATTTATGTTACCATAGCGTACGGCTGACGTTCGAGAATATCTTGATTCTCGAGGCCGCAGTCCGTACGCGCAATGGTTCGACAGCGTCAACGCCGCGGCGGCCGCAAGAATAGCGACGGCGTTGACGCGCATCGCAGCGGGAAATTTCTCGAACGTCCGGGGTGTCGGCCCCGGGGTCTTCGAATACAATCTCGATTTTGGTCCCGGCTATCGGATTTATTTCGGTAGAGACCGCGAAACGCTTGTCATCCTGTTGGGTGGCGGTACGAAGAAGCGCCAACAGCGCGACGTCAATACTGCTCTTGCCAACTGGCAGGATTACAAGAGAAGAAAATAGGAGAAGCAGCCATGCCTTTGACTCGCGATTTTAAAGAAACGATTTGCGCTCGCGTCCAGCGTGATCCGAAGTTCCGAAAGGAACTTCTTCGCGAAGGCGTCGAAGCAATGCTCGCCGGCGACGTAACCACGGCGAAGACCATCCTGCGCGATTACATCAACGCGACCATGGGATTCACGGATCTGGCCGAAGCGGCGCGCATCCCTTCCAAGAGCCTTATGCGGATGCTCGGACCGGCAGGCAACCCACGCGCCGACAATCTCTTCGAGATAGTCAGCTTCCTCCAGCGCCGCGAAGGTGTGCGCTTCGAGATCAAGGCCGCGCGCGCTGCATCGCGGCGAGCCGGTGAGACCGGAGCGAAGAAGAGATCGCCGGAAAGTGGCGTGAGATTAAAACGGCCGCCCGCAACGCCGTCTGCTTAAGTCGCGGCAAATTTCTGAGCCGCGCGCTTAGGTATGCGCAGGGGCGCTACTTCAACGCGGCGCGCAGCCGGTCGCGATCGAATCCCGCGATCATCTCTTTGCCCGCGATCACTATCGGACGCTTGATTAGATTCGGCTCTTTCGCCATCAGAGCTAACGCCTGCTGGGGCGTGAGCGATTTGCCCGCGAGCCCCATCGTCTTGAATGCGGGGCTGCGCGGGTTGAGAAAATCGCGCGGGTCGCGGCCTGCGAATAGTTCCTTCAGTTCCGATGCACTGAGAGGAACCTTCGCGTAGTCGCGCTCGTCAAGCTCGACGCCGAGATCCTTACGCAAGAAACTTCTTGCGTCGCGGCAAGTCGTTCAGGTCGATTTCCAAATAAAACGGATCTTCTTCATGCGCGACTCTCCATATCGCGCTGACCTTCCACTATTACTCGACGTTCGAGCCTGATGCCGATCCGGGCGCGGGCCCGGCGCCATGATCGAGCGGCTGGCCGCTAGCCGACGATGACGATGCAGTCGCGGACGAGCCTGTGCCCGACGGCGGTAGCGGCGTTATCGGCGCTATGCCACCCGAGCTCGCGGTCGTGGTCGTCATCGTGCCCGACGATGAACTCGTCGCGGGCGGCGGCACGTTGGGCGGAGTGTCGGTCGGCCCGCTGAAATTGATCGGCTGCTGGCCCGAGAGCATTTGCGGGGTCACGACGTAATCGCCGCCAAGCGAGCTGCGCCACACCGTGTTCGCCGCCTGCGAATTGCCGGCAGTTATCAGGTATGTTCCGCCGCCAACCACGCCGCCGACCACCGCGTAAACCAGCTTGGCCGGGATATAGAGAACATTGCAGAGCAGGGCGCCCGCGCCGTAGCCCGCGCCAGGCCAGTTGACGCTATTGTCCGGCGGTTGCGGGACTTGCGTCTGCGTCGCGGCGCCTGCGGGTTGGGTCTGAGCCGCGGCGTATTCAGCGAGCGGACCGGCCGGCATCGCGAGCATCACCGACAATCCAAGTGCGACCACTGCGAATCTGAAACTTCCTTTCTTCATGATTACCTCCACCACCACCTCGGGCGTAAATTGCTACTCCGTCCTGACCACCGCCTCGGCCGGCAGCAGTCCCATCAGATGACGAAACGCGCGCTCGAGGTAGTCAGCGTTCTTCGACTCGAGCGTTAACTTCACGCGGTAATCGGGATCTCCGATCCGCGGATACGAACCCAGCATCAACTCCGGAAAATTGCGCATGCAGTCGTTCAGGTACTCGGCGATTACGCCTTCGTGCGCGCTCAGGTAGATTGCGCGCATGAAAAATGGGTCGGTCGCAAAGCGGCTGCTCAGCGCGCGCAGCTTGGCCTCGAATAGTTGCGGAATACCCGGCAGCACATACACGTTTTCGATTTGCACGGTCGGAAACCGGATGTCACCCGCGTCGTTGAGCACCGCGCCCTCCGGCACTTGGGCCATTCTCAGGCCCGCGTCGAGCGAGCGCTCCCGGAAATGCTCGCGGACGAGGGTCTCGAGCGCGGGATTCATCACGAGGCGCCGTTTGAACGCGCGCGCGACCCCTTCCATCGTGAGATCGTCATGCGTCGGGCCGACGCCGCCCGACGTGATCACGAAATCGAAGTTGCGCGAGCAGTACGCGACTTCGCCGGCAATCACATCGAGTTCATCGGGAATGGTTGCGATGCGCGCGAGCGCGACGCCAATCTTGCGCAGCTCGCGAGCCGCGAAGTACGCGTTCGAGTCCTGAACCTTGCCGGAAAGGATTTCGTTTCCCACCACCACCAGCGCGCAACTGCGTTCTCGCATTCGACTTGCAGTCTCCTTGCGCGATCCGCCTCAACCGCCATTATCGCAAGCGGCGCCTATCAGCGGCAATGGGGTAGATAAAGAATACTTACGACGGGCCGACGTCGGGCGCCGACGCCTCGATAAACTCCTTCAGCCGCCGCTTGAGCCGCGTTTCGATCTGGCGGACGCGCTCGCGGCTGATTCCGAAGCGCGCGCCGATCACCTGCAGCGTCTCGGGATCCTCGGCCAGCAGCCGCGCCTTGAAAATCTCCAGCTCCTTGCCCGCGAGCGTCGCCGCGAACTGCTCGACCTTGTCGTGGGCGAAGTCGCGCCATTCGCGGTCAGCAGTTTCGGTCTCCGGGTTGTGCCCCGCGTCGGGAATCACGTCGAGCAGCCGCGTATCGTTGTCGTCGCCGGCCCCAGTCGGCTGATCGAGCGACACCTCGCTCTGCCCCATCCGCTCCTGCATCTCGCGCACGTCGCTTTCCCGAACGCCCATCCGATGCGCCAGTAGCAGCGGCTGCGGCTTGAAGCCTTCGCGCTCGAGCCGTTCGGTCTCCTTGCGCAGATTGAAGAACAGTTTGCGCTGCGCCTGCGTCGTGCCGATTTTCACCAGCCGCCAGTTGTTGATCAGGTAGCGGTAGATGTACGCGCGCACCCACCACACCGCGTACGACGGAAAGCGGATTCCATGTTCGGGGTCGAAATTCTTGACCGCTTCCATCAGGCCGACGTTGCCCTCCTGTATAAGGTCGAGCACGTTTTTGGTCGCGCGCGCGAACTCGAACGCCAGTTTAACGACCAGGCGCAGGTTGGCGGTGACCAACCGGTAAGCGTCCTCCGGATCCTTGTCCCTGACGTAGCGCCGCGCGATCACCGCCTCCTCCTCGCGCGACAGCAGCGGGAAGCGCCGAATCTCGGTGAGATAGCGGCCGAGAGGGTCGGTGGCAACAAGCGCGCTGCTTTCTTTGGCGGCCTTAGCCTCGGCGATATCCTGCTCGGATTCCGCCGCCGCTTCTTCATCGGTGCTTTCTACTGGACGAAACTCGGAGACTTCGATTGCCGCGTCCTCGGGCGCAACTTCACCGCCGATGCCGGCTTCAGCGCCGAGCTCCAACTCGGAGTCTTCAGCTACGAGCGGCTCGGCGATCGCGCGCCCGCGACGAGCCTCGCCGCCGGCTTTGCCAGCGCGCTTAGCTTTCGTCGCGCGCTTGGGACGTATCGGTTTACCGGGTTTGCGCGCCACAGTATGGCTCCAGCTTCACCACATGCTGGCACGTGATGCGGACACCAGTGCTCGAGCCGTCGGCGGCGAGGAGCGGTGTCGGTTCTTGTCGGCTCGATCGCGCCTGGTCAGGCGTCGGGTTCTTCGATCGTGACCTTTCCGGCGGCGATTTCGCGCAACGCCGTCACTACTTCCTTGTTGTCCGATTCCACCAGTGGCCGCGCGCCCTTGAGCAGTTGTTTGGCGCGCCGCGCCGCGCCGAGCACGAGCTCGAAGCGGTTGGGGATGTTTTCCAGGCAATCTTCAACGGTAATTCGTGCCATTAGGCATCAATTGTCCGGTGCGCCGCCTCTCTTGTCAACGCAGCAGTTGGTGACCCCCGCACGCAGTATCAAGATAAGAAAGGTTTGGCCCTTTCTTACCTCGCCCGTTACTTACGGGAGAGCGACTGTGGTTGGAGTCAAGATAGGCGCGCTATCCAACCCACCCTCATCAAGGGGTTGAGAGGGTAGGTTGGATGGCGCTGTAGGTTTCAGGTGTGACATGGAGGACTCCATGGGGTTTGGGTTTTGAGCATGGCGTTAAGGATGAGCAGGAGCTTGCGCATCGCGGCAGTGAGCGCAACCTTGGCTGGTTTGCCGCT
>Ga0074046_10000659_pt1 | contig 31600 bp, 25 predicted proteins | sample BogForMeECP23OM3_FD_94441 | JGI IMG/M metagenome (GOLD analysis project Ga0074046, IMG submission 94441) | Bog forest soil microbial communities from Calvert Island, British Columbia, Canada - Bog Forest MetaG ECP23OM3 | ecosystem: Environmental > Terrestrial > Soil > Wetlands ... | reverse complement strand
GCGACTTCGTCATTCTTACTTCCGACAACCCGCGCTCGGAAGATCCACTGGCCATCATGAACGATGCTGTCGTTGGATTACAAAAGTCCGGATTACAAAAGTCCGGATTACAAAAGTCCGGCGCAAAATATTCCATGGAGCCGGATCGCCGCAAGGCCATCGCTTTGGCTCTGCAGCAGGCAACTCCCGGCGACATCGTGCTGCTTGCGGGCAAGGGGCACGAAAAAGTGCAGATCACCCGGGAAGGAACGATTCCCTTTGACGATTTGGAGGTTGCGCGCGAGAGCCTGCTGGCCATGGGCTATGACTGCAAGAGCGCCGCGAAGGCGGGTACGGCGGGGAAGAGCGCATGAAACTTCTTCTCTCCCGCATCGCCGAATTCATTGGTGCTAGCGACGGAGCGGGTGAGCAATACTCCGGGGCGCAGCGGACGGGCGAGGACGCCCGTCTCTCCATCGAAGCGGTTCTGGGATATTCCATCGATTCGCGCACCGTGCAACCTGGCGAACTTTTTTTTGCGGTTAAAGGCGAACGACTCGACGGTCACGACTTTGTCGAGCAGGCGCTGAGCCGGGGCGCGATTGCGGCGGTGGTGCGGAAGGATCAAGTGGCACGCTATTCCAATCTTTCCGGCCCCGCAGGCCTGCTTGCCGTCGACGATACTCTGGTTGCTCTGCAGACGCTGGCGACGGCGGTGCGAAAAATCTGGGGCAAGACGGCTATCGGCGTCACTGGCTCGATGGGCAAGACCACCACGAAAGAAGCGCTGGCCCATTTGCTCGCGATCAAGTACCGCGTGCACCGCACCAAGGGGAATTTCAATAATCATTTTGGTCTGCCGCTCGGACTTCTGACGCTCGAGCCAGAATACGATCTTGCGGTGGTTGAGATGGGGATGTCCCACGCCGGCGAGATCGCGGCTTTGGCTCGCATTGCCGTGCCGAACCAAGCCGTGGTCACCAATGTTGCGCCGGTTCACCTGGAAAGCTTCGACTCCATTGCCGGAATCGCGCGCGCGAAATATGAATTGATCGAGGCTCTTCCGCACGGCGGCACAGCCGTGTTGAATGCCGACGATGAATATGTGAGCCAGTTCGGGCGCGACTTCAATGGCAAGGTCATTCTGTTCGGATTTAAGGCGACGGCGGGTGTTCTGGCAGACGTGCGGGCAGAAAATATTGAGGTGCTCGGTTCAGAAGGCACGCGCTTCGATCTCGTCAGCCGCCTCGTTGGCAGTGAAGTGCGGCAATCGGTGCGGAGTCCGCTGCTCGGCACGCATAACGTGTACAACGTGCTGGCTGCGGCCGCGATTGCACTTGAGCACGGCATTACACCGTCAGAGATAGCCGCAGCGCTGCCGTCGCTCCAGCCCGGCGACAAACGCGGACAGGTCGTCCAACTGGGTAACATCACCGTGCTGTACGATTGCTACAATTCAAGTCCGAAGGCGCTTATGGCTGCGGTCGATACGTTGGCTGCCATGCCCGCCCGGCGCCGGATTGTTGTCGCCGGCGAAATGCTGGAGCTCGGCGACACTGGCGAGCAACTACATCGCGAGTGCGGACGTTACATGGCGGGAAGCAATATGCACTTTCTGCTGGGGGTGCGAGGCCTGGCGAAGCCGATGGTGGAAGCGGCTCACGACGCGGGGATGAAGGCGGAGTTCGTGGCGACTCCTGAGGAGGCCGGCGAGTGGCTGGCGCGCGAAACTCGCGAGGGCGATGTTGTGTTGCTGAAAGCGTCGCGCGGGGTGAAGCTGGAGAAGGCGCTGCAGACGTGGCAGCAAAGGATCGGCGTTCCCTCGGCATTAGTGCAGGGAAACTGAGAACTGAGAACCGAGAACTGGTGTTGGAGGCGGATTGCTCTACTGGCTGCTCTACCTGAAGCTTTACCATTACTTTCCGCCCTTCCGCATTTTTCGTTATCTGACGTTTCGCACCGCCTTTGCCAGCCTCACCGCACTGTTTACCGGCCTGATCGTTGGGCCAATCGTGATTCGGCGCCTGCGCGATTTCCAGATCGGGCAGTACATCCGCGAAGAAGGGCCACGGGCGCATCAGAAAAAAGCGGGCACGCCGACCATGGGCGGTCTGCTGATCGCTATCGCCATTCTGGTGCCTACGTTGCTGTGGGCGGATTTGAGCAATCCGTTCGTCTGGATCGCTGTACTTGCTACAGTGGCCTTCGCCGCGATCGGTTTTGCCGACGACTACCTGAAGGTGGTGCATCACCGCAATCTCGGCCTTACCGCGCGCGCCAAGCTGGGTTATCAGGTCGCGGCCAGCATCCTGATTGCAATCGCACTGATCGCGTTGCAGTACCGCGGAGAGTATTCCACCAGGCTGCTGGTGCCATTCTTCAAGCAGTTCCACCCGGACCTGGTGATCGAGAGATGGTTGGCTCATCCCCAACTCTGGCCGCTGGCTTTTCTGCCGTTTGTGGCTTTCGTTGTGCTGGTAATTGTTGGATCGAGCAATGCGGTGAATCTTACCGACGGCCTGGACGGGCTCGCTATCGGTTGTACTGTGATCGCGGCCGGCGCGCTCGCAGTGCTCACCTACCTCAGCGGACATGCAACTTTTGCTACGTATCTTGAATTGCAGAAGATGCCGCAGATTGGTGAACTTACTATCTTTTGCGGAGCGATGGTCGGTTCCGCCATTGGATTTCTGTGGTACAACGCGCATCCGGCGGAAGTGTTTATGGGCGATGTCGGCTCGCTGGCGCTGGGCGGAGCAATCGGCACAGTAGCCGTCATGATCAAACAGGAGTTGCTACTGCCGTTCATCGGAGGCGTTTTCGTTATTGAGGCGCTGTCGGTGATCCTGCAGGTTGGTTCGTATAAGATGCGCCGGAAACGCATTTTCAAGATGGCGCCGATTCACCATCACTTCGAACTGCTGGGCTGGTCGGAGTCGAAAGTGATCGTGCGCTTTTGGATTGCATCTTTGGTATTCGCGCTGTTTGCGCTGACTACCTTGAAACTTAGATAGAAGAATCCACCACGGAGGCACGGAGACACGGAGGAAAACCAAGTCCTGTCTCTTATCTCCTGTGCCTCTGTGGTGAATGAAACTCATGGATCTGAATAACAAACGCGTGCTGGTCGTGGGTCTCGGCAAATCCGGCGTGGCTTCCGCGCTCTTTCTGAAGTCGCGCGGCGCCCGCGTTACGGTGTCGGATTCGAAGCCAGAAGCCGAGCTGCGCGATGAAATTCTGCTGCTGCTGGAGCAGGGTATCACGGTCGAAACCGGTGGCCACGGCGACCGCACTTTTCGCGGGCAAGACCTGATCGTGGTGAGCCCGGGTGTTCCGGTCGACGCGCCGCAACTGGTACAGGCGCGCAATCTGGGAGAGCCGGTGATCGGCGAAATCGAACTCGCGGCGCAATTTCTCGCCGGTCCGATCGTCGCCATTACCGGAGCCAACGGCAAAACCACGACCACCGCATTGGCCGGCGAAATTATTGCTGCCGGGAAGTTCCCCACACTCGTGGGCGGTAATATCGGCACGCCGGCCATCAGTCTTGCCGATAAAGCTGGGCCGGCGACCTGGACGGTGCTTGAAGTATCCAGCTTTCAACTGGAGACGATCGTCGAATTTCGTCCGCGGATCGCGGTAATTCTGAACATCACTCCCGACCATCTCGATCGGCACAGGACTTTTGCGAATTACGTCAACGCCAAGGCGCGCGTCTTTGAGAACCAACGTGCGGATGACTTCTCCGTCCTCAACGCCGATGAACCCACCACCGCCGAATTGTCCGGCCGCACTCGCGCGCAGTTGTTCTGGTTCAGCCGAACGAAGGAGGTTGAAAGAGGAGCCTTTGCCCGCGGCTCGCATATTTATTTCCGGGATGGCCATAACGAGCGCAAAATCCTTCCACTTACCGAAGTCCCGCTGAAAGGTGGGCACAATTTGGAAAATGTGCTGGCCGGGGTGTCCATCGGCATGCTTGTTGGCTGCGAGCCCGAGCAGATCCGCGAAGCTGTGCGAAATTTCAAAGCGGTCGAGCACCGGTTGGAGTTCGTGGCTCGGGTCGCGGGCGTCGATTATTATAACGACTCCAAGGCTACGAACGTGGACGCCGCGGTGAAGGCATTGGAATCTTTCCCGGCGAATATTCATCTCATTCTCGGCGGCAAAGATAAGGGCAGCGACTACACCGTGCTCCATGAGTTGTTGCGGCAGCGCGTGAAGCGCGTGTACACCATAGGGGCCGCGGCCGCGAAGATTGAATCGCAGATTCAGGGCGCTGCAGAAATCGAGCATGCAGAAACTCTGGAAAACGCCATACGACGCGCCAGCCAATCCGCGGTGCCGGGCGACGTCGTTCTTCTGGCTCCGGCGTGCGCCAGCTTTGACCAGTTCCACAGCTATGAACATCGCGGCCGAGTGTTCAAAGAGACGGTGCATTCGCTGGCTAGGTCTTGATCCTAAGAACAGTTCCCGGTTCTCAGTTCTCAGTTCTCAGTGCTTTGTCAATCCGGCTCTCTTCAGGGCGTAGGGAGGGCATAGGGGATTTGTCTCCGCCTTCCGGTGTTATCGCTGCCGGACGGGGCAAAGCCCCGTCACCACACGATCCGGGAACCAACTCAGTTATCGTTTCCCTAATTCGGCGGCCGAAATTCCTCCTTGTCTTTGCGTCTCCGTGGTGAAATGGATGCTCTAACTTATTACTTCTTTCCTATTACTATGGCCAAGCGCGTCAGCGTCGATCGCTGGATGTTTACGGTGACCACGATCCTGGTTTTTGTTGGACTGGTCATGATCTTCAGCGCCTCGGCGGTGATGGCCAAGGAGCGGTTCGGTTCGGCCTACGAATTTCTGCTCAAGCAACTTGTGTGGGCGGTCGCGGGACTGGTCGCGATGGTCGTGGCCATGAAGGTGGATTACAAACGCCTGCAACATCCGGCGCTGGTTTTTTCGTTGTTGGGCCTTACCACGCTGCTGCTCATCTCGGTTTTTTTTCTGGATCGCGCCCACGGCACCCACCGCTGGTTTCACGTGGGTCCGGTTTCTTTGCAGCCTTCGGAGCTGGCCAAGCCCACGCTCATCTTGTTTCTGGCATGGTTTCTTGAAAACAAGATTACGGCCATGGACGACTGGCGCAATACGCTGATTCCCGCGGTGACGCCCATCGCGGTCTTTCTCGGACTGATTGTTTTTCAGCCGGATCTTGGCACCGCTATCGCCTGCGCGGGCATTACCGCTTGCATACTGTTCGTCGCCGGCATCCGCCTGCGCTACTTCGGGTATGCCTTCGCGGCCGCGCTGTTGCCGCTTTATTTCCTCATCTTTCACGTTTCGTACAGAAAAGACCGCATCCTGGCTTTTCTGAATCCGTATGCTGATCCGAAGGGATTTGGCTTCCACATTATTCAGTCGCTGATTGCGGTCTCTACCGGCGGCGTGACTGGACTTGGGCTGATGGAAGGGAAGCAGAAATTGTTTTATCTTCCCGAACCGCACACGGATTTTATTTTTGCCGTCACCGCTGAAGAGTTGGGGCTGGTTGGGGCGATGGCTGTCATCATTCTTTTTGCGATTTTTCTCTGGCGCGGAACGCGGGCGGCTTTGCGCACTCAGGATAACTTTGGCCGCTTCCTGGCGGTCGGAATCACCAGCATGATCGCGTTGCAGGCCTTCATTAACATCAGCGTGGTGCTGGGGCTTTTGCCTACCAAGGGGATTCCGCTTCCGTTTGTTTCCTATGGAGGGTCGTCGCTGTTTGTGACTCTGATGTGCGTTGGCGTGCTGCTCAATATCACGAAGCAGGCGGAGTAGGTGTGGCACCCTCTGGAAAATCCCTCGCTTTACGCGGTTGTGGAATCCCACTCTAACGTCGCAAAAACCGCGACGTTAGAATGGGGCACCCGACATGAAAAAAAGGGCGGGACCGAAGTCCCACCCTCTGGTTCAGTTTCCCTTTTTGTCTTTGCCCGTTCCGGACAGCGGTACCTGCTGCGGACTATTGCTTGCGTTGTCGGTAAAGGTTACGTCACCGGTGAGCGCTCCGGTTTGGAGCGGAGTGAAGGTGACTTTGATTGCGCAACTGGCGCCACCAGCCACCGTGCCACCGTTGACGCAAGCGGGTACCTTCTTAGTCGCTTTGAATGTCGCGAGCGCGAAGTCGCCGCTGGTGGTGATGCTGGTGATATCCAGCGTCAAGGTTCCGGTGTTGGTAAGCGTGACCTTCTTGGCCGCGCTGGTAGCGTCGACGAGCACCTTACCCCACTGCAGCGACGCCGGTGAGAAGCTGACGACCGGTATGGTGCCATAGGTGAGCGTCGCTTGCGTGGCCGTCGTCTGTACATTGTAGTTGCATTGTGGCGTTTCGCTCTGAGCCCAATAGGTTGCTGACCAATCCGGATTAGAGATCTGGACGAAGTTATAGTCATAGAGCGCTATATTGGAGAAAGTGAGCGAGACATTGGGAGGGTAATCGCTACATTGGACAATATTGTAGGCCTCCAACACGCCGCCGAACGCCCAGTTGAACGTCTGCCCTTCACTGGGGGTATTGCCCAACGTTGTGCTCCCACCCGTGGTCACGTCTGCGGTTGTAATGTTCCACGTGGGGCAGGATTCGGTTCCCGCGCTACAGGTGGACTGAACAGTGCCTTGAATGGTATCGCCCGGGTTGACACTCACTGGCGTGCTCTCCACGGTAATGCCGTTGGGGCAGCAGTTCCAGCTGGCAATCGTCCACGGTGTATTCGTATCATCCATATTCCACCCGAGGACAGGCTGAATAATGCTCACCACGTCGTTGCTGTCCTCCATGCCGGGAAAGAAATACACAACCTCACCGTTTTTGGAAGTCGGCGCTGGCGGCACGGTCCAGGTGGCAATAATTTCGCCGTAGGAGGTGCTGTTGGTCATGACACTTGAGGATTCAACCCAGCCGTTGATTGTCGGGGACTCTGCCTTTGCGGCGCCCGCGGCTGCAATCGCTCCGCTGGCAGCGTAATGCGGATACTCGCAAGCCGGAATGTTCTCCAGAGTTCCATCGGCATGTTGGAGGACACGTCCGTCTGCCAGCAGAGTCTCTCCTTGCGCTAGCCGCAAGACACAGGATGGATGAAAGTAACCGAACGGAGTGATCACATAGCCGTCTGGTACTCCCGCAGGGCGGTTCGATTCTGCCGGCACCTGAGCGTATGACATGGTGGATGCAAGGAACGTCAAGCATAAACATAAGCATAAGCTCATGACTGCAAGCGTCACGAGCACAGTACAGGTTTTCGTTCGCATTTGAAGAATCCTCCTGGTTAGATCCGTATCGCAGAAGCCAAACAATGGCCGGACGATGGCCTTGAGCTAGTGGCCGAGAGTTCGGCCGAGCAGGGCACCTGGGAAGGGAATGTGCTCTGCAACACTTTAAGCATAAATCCACGGAAAAATCGGTGACCTGGCTCACATCCCGAGGTGACAGGACCGGGCAGTCAGTGCGGTGCTTGCTTGCGTGACCGGAGTCCAGAACCGGAAGCTTCAGACTGAACATTTCGACCGAACAGAGCTGACGCGCCTCCACCAACAACGCTCTACGCTTCCGCTTCCTTCTCCAATGCCAGCAACTGCTGTTTGCGCTCGATGCCCCAGCGATAGCCGCCCAGGTCGCCATCTTCGCGGATTACGCGGTGGCAGGGGATGGCTACGGCCACGGGATTCGTGGCGCAGGCTCGGGCTACGGCTCTGGTGGCTTTCGGCATTCCGATCTTTTTCGCTACGGCGCTGTAGGAGCGCGTTTCTCCTCGGGGAATTCTTTGCAGCGCTTCCCAGACACGCCGTTGAAAAGCAGTGGCTCTTATGTCTAGCGGGAGGGATGGACTCGCTTCGCTGCCTTCCATCAGGCGCGTCAGGTTGACTCGCCATTCGGCCATAGCAGTGTCGTCGCGGCGGCGGGTGGCGAATGGGAATTCGCGCATCAGACCTTGCTGGAGTTGTTCGTCAGAATCCGCGAACTGGATGGCGCAGATGCCTTTGTCGGTGGCGGCGATCAGCATGCGTCCTAGCGGCGAAGTGGCGATGGTGTAGCGGACTACCGCAGCTACGGCGCCGCGGCGGTACTTCTCCGGCGTCATGCCTAGCTGGGTGGCGGTGCGCTCGTAGAGACGGCTGCTGGAGCCGTATCCGGCGGCATAGAGGGCGGTGGTGACGTCGTGGCCGGCTTGCAGATTCTGTTTTACCTGGCGCAGGCGGACGGCGTCGATGTAGGCCTTCGGCGACACTCCAAGCACGGACTTGAAAGTCCGCTGCAGGTGAAACGGGCTGCGGCGGAATTCTTTGGCGAGCAGGTTTAGCGTCAGGCGGTCTTCAATATGTTGCTCGATGTAGCGGCACATGGCGCGGACCAGCGCGGATTGCGGGTTTCCGTCCACCGCCTTCGGACGGCAGCGCAAGCAAGCGCGATAACCGGCCTGCTCCGCTTCGATGGGACGCTCGAAAAAGCTAACGTTCTCGGGGCGCGGGCGTTTGGCGGGACATGACGGACGGCAGAAGATGCCGGTACTCGAAACGCCAAAAACAAAGGCGCCGTCGAGTGAACTGTCGCGATCGACGACGGCTTGCCAGCGCCGGGCTTGTATTTGTTCCGGTATCTGTTCCGGGACTGGTTGTGAGGTTGGCTTCATCGCTTCTTCTTCTGAAAGTATCGCATTGGTGGCCATGCGAGTAACATAGGGCAGTGGTTGCGCGTGGACTATCCGAATGTTGCGGTCAAATCGAAATCGTAAGCTTGACGCGGTTGTGGAATCCCACCCTAACGTCGAAAAAGCCGACGTTAGGATGGGGCACCCGGCCGAGAACAGGGAATCCTCGATGAAATGCAATCTGAAATGTAATCGCAAGATGATGTGGCTGGTGGTGGTAGTGGCGCTGGCGTTGACGCAAGCCAGCGCGCAAATTCTCACGAGCGCTCAAGTCAAGAAAATTGCTCCGGCCTCATTTTTCTTCTCGGGCCAGAGCGCGGTGGTGCAAGGGCGCAATACTGCCGGCTTGAAGAACTCCGGCGGTAAGGCGGTGCTGGCGGGGCTGGTCGACACAACGGGGTATGCGACTGCCATCGCGGAGAAATTCCAGGGCTTCCTGATCACCGAAACCAAACTCAGTTTTGACGGAGCTACGCTGGATCCGGGAGCCTATGGATTCGGTTTCAAGGAAGGCAAGTTCACGGTGATGAACGTGGCGGGAACGGACGTGTTTTCGATCGCCAGCAAGAACGACGATCAGCTCAAACACCCGGTTCCGCTGAAGTTTGAAAAGGACTCGGCGGGGTACCGCTTGTACGCCGGGCGGCAGTATGTTGTCGTGAAAGCGGATTAGGAGCCAGGTTTCAGAGTTTCAAGGTTTCGGGGTAAAATCGGGCGTCTCTACGGGGAGCCGGGCGGGGACGCCCGGCGCTCCACTCCACCGGCGTTGACTCCGATGAAACTTGTAACCTTCGAAAACGCGGCGCACCAATCCCGCATTGGCGCGCTGCTGGGCGAGCATCCGACTCTTGATCGGCAGAGTGCGGATCGGCGGGTGGTCGATCTGCATATGGCATGCGCGCTTTACCTGCGCGATGTCGAAAGCGAAGCCAATTTTTACCGCATGGCTGACGGTCTGGTCCCGCCCGAGATGCGGGCGCTGTTTCGGGGCGGAGACACGAGCCTGGAGGCCGCGCGCAGGGCTCTCGACTACATCGCTCACGTCATAGGGGACATAGGGGACATCGGGGACGGGGCCGCGGTTACCGGTCCCGGCGGCGAGCGGCTGCTTTATTCCCTTGGCGACATACGGCTGAAGGCGCCGATTATTCCGAAGAAGTTTTTTCACACGGCGGGCAATTTTCGCGAGCATCGCGAAGAGGCTACTAAGGCTGGTTTTTCGCATCCCGTGATGCCGTGGATCGTTTTTTTTCAGAACACCGACGCGATCATAGGGCCGGACGAACCGGTGATCTATCCCGAGCACCTGACCGAGGAACTGGATTACGAGCTGGAACTGGCCGTCGTTCTAAAGAAAAGTGGCAAGCACTTTACGCCGGAAGAAGCGGGTAGTTACATAGGGGGCTACGTAATTTTCAATGACATTACGGCGCGCGATATTCAGCGCCGCGAAATGAAATCGGGGGTGTTCAGCTTCTGCAAGGGGATTGATACTTTTTGCCCGCTGGGGCCGTGGATCGTGACTGCCGACGAGATTCCCGACGCGCATAACCTGGCAATGGAACTGCGGGTGAACGGCGAGGCGCGGCAGCGCTCGCATTCCAGCAAAATGTCGGTCTCGATTCCGGAGATACTTGCGCATTATTCACCGATGGGATACAGCGCGGGCGATGTGGTTTCGACGGGAACGGTGGCGGGCGTGGCGGCGTTTTCGGGGGATCCGAAGGCGTGGTACCTGAAGCCGGGCGACGTGATGGAATGCGAGATCGAGAAGATCGGCGTGCTGCGGAATCCGGTTATTTCTTGGGAAGCAGCCTATGGGCGGTGAAGAATTTGTAATTGGTAATTTGTAATTGGTAATTGGAAACCGACGCCTTCCAAAAGGCTTGACCGGCGCGGCTTTCCGGGCGATGGTTCAGTCGAATTGTTTTGGGTCCGGACTTAGCTTGGTGACGCTGGGTTGGTTACTCATAAAGTGCAGATGCTTGCACCCGCGCACTTAGCCCGATTCCGTTTCCAATCGCTAAATCCATTCACAACAAATACTTACGCCTTCCCTTCGATATGGTTTACCGGGTGCACTATTACGCGATGAAGCCCGGAGCGTATGGGGCGAGCTGGGGGCAACTTTGACCGTCATTTACAGCGCGGAGAGCACGGCTCCTAACACGGCGTCGCGAGCAACATTATCGGGGCAAAGCACGTCGCGACCGTCAGCGATGATGCCGCTGCTGGTGATTCTTTTCATCGTCTCCTACGGCATTTTGACCATGCTGGTTTTCGAGCAGGGGCAGACGATCGAATCGCAACGCAGTTTAATCCGCGAGATGTTGAAGGACAGCACCCAACTGGCCGCGTTGAAAGACAGGCTGGCCCGGGATGACGGCAAGCGCGTCAACTCCAATGACAAGGCGGCTGTGACGGCGGATCAGAAGAAGGCAGAATCGGGCAATCATGGGGACGGCGTGGCGGGCGCAAAGGGATCGGATGCAAAAGGATTGGACAAAGAAACAAAACGGCCCGGTAAATCGACCCACTCGACGAAGCAAGTTCCCGAATGGCCGGCTGCGGATTTAGAAGATGTGCGGCGCTCCACTCGAGTGATCTAGCAGTCGTGGCAGCGTGAGTAGCGGGGATTGAGTTTTAGATTTAGAGAAAAATGGTTCTGTGAAAGCGCGGCTCCATGTGGGGGGCCGTGATGCGAGACCCAATCATGAAGGCCCTGGCCCTAGCCCTGGTATTGTCACTTCCCGTCCCCAAGTTGGCACCCCCAGCCCAGCTCTCCCCCACCCCCAGCCAGCAACCGGCAAAGCGAAAGGGAGGGCAATGGTATTTCGCCGCAAATGGGCACGCCGTATATTGCTACGGGCCGGTAATGACGATGCCGCAGGCGCCGGGAAGGCTGCTGAAAGTTGCGACTTTTTGCCGTGGCGATCGAACCATGGTGCCGCTGAAAGACTAGGTTGGTTTCCCTCAGCGGCTGAAGATGTTGCGGAAAAAGTCTGCGAGGGAAACAAAGCTCACCTCAGGCGCTAAAGCGCGACACATTCTCAGCGACCTGACGGCACGAGTGAACTCGTGCCCTTCCCGTTCTTGCTCACCCACAGATCTGCGATGGTCCAGGACGGGGCAGAGCCCCGTCACCACACGAGCCTCTACGCGAGTTTTTTTGCAGGCTGTGAGGACGTGCCGTTCCCATTTGTGCTGACGGCGTCGCTGGCTACTCTTGACCATTCCTCAAAAGGCGCTGTGGATGGCCGCAATCGTCCGGGGTTCATGACATTGCCGGGGTCGAGTCCTCCTTTGATTGCAGCTATGGCCATTACACCTACGGGCGAAATGTCAGCGGTGAGCCAGGGCAGGTGTTCGGTTCCGACGGCGTGGTGGTGCGACAGAGTCGCGCCGTGATCCATGAACGACTGCTGCACAGCGCGTTTCGCGTGCAGATACTGTTGCATTTCCTGCCCATGCTGCTGCCGGCAGGCGAAGGTCAGATAGAGGCTCGCCCCGCAGTGATAGGTGTGGCTGATATGACATCCGACCCAGGGTTTTACCCCGCTCTCCAGAATGGCGGCGCTTAGGGCTGTGGTCGTCGCACGATATAGAGGAACGATGTTGCTCCACACGGTTGAGGTCTCGCTCACATCGGAGGTGATGGCGCGATCCATTAGAAAGTCACGTATGTGTGGAAAATCGTACTTGGTCGACTCGAAGGACTTCCCTGAGCTGGGGCCGAGGTCGACGGCGCCGAAGCGACGGTAGATGGCGCTGACTTGACTGTGCTGGCGGGCGACATTGGCCTTGCTCCCCTCAAAAGTGGTGAGCATCAGGCAAGCCCGCGCGAAATCAAAACCTTTCACTCTAAGGTAAGTCTTCATAACTCCGGTTACCGCCTGCGACAGCCGCGATGATGGCGGTTTGAAGGCGAGCGACAATGCCGTCTTGTCGGGGTCGTTGAGGCGGAACATTGAGGGTACGCACTCTTTCCGTACACATTCACGCATGGCCTCGATGCCGCTTTCGAAATCGAGAAACAGGTAGCCGTGAGTGCGGCGCAATTCCGACCGGGGATGAACTTGCATGGTGGCTTCGGTAATGACTCCGAGAGTTCCCTCACTGCCGATGCACAGATGATTGACATCGATTCCGTTCGAAGACTTGGGCACGATTCGCGTTGCCAGCACGCCCAGGGGCGTGACCATGCGCAGCGCAATTACCATATCCTCGATCTTGCCGTACTTATCGCTTTGCATTCCAGCAGAACGCGTGGCAATCCAGCCGCCGAGGGTAGAGTGCAAGAAGGAGTCTGGAAAGTGGCCGAGGGTGAGGCCGTAGCTCTGCAATTGCTCTTCAAGGTCGGGACCAAAGACACCGGCTTCGATGCGAGCCGTACATGACTCCATATCTACCGCTAGAACGCGTCGCATGCGTCGCATATCGAGCGATACCACCATGCGGCGGGTTTCGGTCCGCTCCAGGCAACCGGCGATATTCGAACCACCGCCAAATGGGATGACCACGACATCATGATGCGCCGCTGCCCGTATGGTCATGAGCACGTCGTGCTCGTTTTCGGGATAGAGGACCAAGTCAGGAGCACCGTCAGCCATACCGCGCCGCATACGAAACAGGTCGCGGAGGCCCTTGCCGTAGGCGTGGACCAAGCGCTCGTGACGACTGTCGCAGATCTGATCGGGGCGCATCCACAGGCGCAGCTCGGATAGAAAGCCGTCGTGACGAATGGGCTCGCGCAAGCGGGCGGCTTCGATCGGCACGGGAGGCGTTTCCAGATCGTCTTCTTCTATACCGAGTACCGCTTTGGCGTAAGGCCAAAGACCAGGATGGGCGCGGGAGTCGAAGCCGACCTCTTCATCTCCCCATCCCCACCATTTCATATGTTTGGCGGTGTACATGGCGCCCTCATCAGTGCAGTTGAAAATTGCCGTCCCTCAGCGGCTAAATGTGAAGTTTCAATAGGTTGTTGTCCATTCGATCGAGAACTGGGATGCTGAAGTTGCGAACAAACAGCGACTCAGGAGATCGAATGGACTATCACTATCATGCGCGACTGACGATCTACAGTCGAGAGCTTTTAGCAAAAGCGGTCGTGGAAGGCCGGCTGGGCCTGTGCGAGGCGGCCGCCGCGCACAGGCTCAGTCGGCAAAGCGCCTCCAAGTGGGTCCGGCGTTATCGCGAGGCGGGTCGCTCTGGACTCAGGGATCGATCTTCGCGTCCCCAGCGCTCCCCGCGACGCACCTCTTCGGAACTGGTCGAGCGCGTGGAGAGGTTGCGGCGGGAACGCTGGACCGGGATCCGCATCGCTCAGCAGTTGGGCCTGAGCCAAGCCACCGTGAGCCGCATCCTGACCCGTCTGCAACTCAACCGGAGGCACATGCTGGAAGCGAAAATCCCCGTCGTCCGCTACGAGCACGCCGCGCCTGGCGATCTGCTGCATCTCGACATCAAGAAGCTCGCCCGCATCGTCAAGCCTGGCCACCGCATCACCGGCGATCCCAAAGACGAAACTCGCGGCGCCGGCTGGGAGTTTCTCTACGTTGCCGTCGACGATCACTCGAGGCTGGCTTTTACCGCCATGTACAGGAACGAAAAAGCCGCCTCTTCGGCAGACTTCCTGCGACAGGCCGTCGCTTACTTCCAGCGCTTTGGCATCCGCACCCGCCGCGTGCTTACCGACAACGGTCCTTGCTTCTATGGGCGCAAATTTCTTCAGGCCTGTCGCGATCTCAACCTCACTCCCAAGCGCACTCGGCCCTACACGCCACGGACCAACGGCAAAGCAGAGCGGTTCATCCAGACCGCCATCCGGGAATGGGCTTACGCTTGTCGTTACGAAAACTCAGCCCAGCGCCGCGACGAACTCCAGCCCTGGACCCACCGTTACAACTGGCATCGTCCTCACGCCAGCCTGGATCAGAAACCACCTATCAGCCGATCCGGTCTCGATGTCAACAACCTCTTGACACACCACAGCTAAAGCCGCATTCAAAACCATGCAGCTACCGCAGCGGTAAACCGCTGCGCCACCCAAAATCAAATGCAAAATCGGGTTTTTCCGCAGGCTGTGAAGCCGTGCCCTTCCTGTTCTTGCTCGCCCATAGTTCTCGGGCTGGTCTAGACGGGGCAAGCCCCGTCTCTACTTGAAATCTTCGGCAGACTGTGACTTCCCAAACCCGGGTCGAGCCTGCATTTTTCCGCATGCTGTGAGGCCGTGCCCTTCCAAAACGGGGTCTACGGGCTGTTCAGGTTCTTCAGGCAGTCCGATCACGTCTTCGGCGGACGATCTCGGTCGCAGCCCGCGGATGCGCTCTTCGAGCAATTCGACAGCAGCCCTCCGAAGCCCGCGCCTTGGCAGAGGATTGAACTGATTCGCTTCGAACATAATGGGCTCTCCGAAGCGGACGGTGACGGCTCCCGGCCGCGGCATGAATCTTCCCTTGGCCAGAATGTTATGAGCACCCTCGATATACGCGGGCACGACGGGTACTCCGAGGTCGACCGCAAACAGCCCAGCACCTCTTTTAAATGTCTGGATCTCGCCGTCAGGCGACCGTGTACCTTCCGGATAGAGAATCAGATTACCGTGCATTTGCTGTAGAAAATTCTCACACATCGCCAAACTCCGGCGCAGCGATTTGGGTTGCGCATCGCGATCAATCGGTATGACATTCATGAATCTAGAGACTAAGAACCTGGTCCGCCAGGAGTCAAAGAAATAATCGCTGGCGCCGAGCAGTGCGAAATCGGAGAATGGAAGCCCGGAAGCGGTCATCAGAACTGCACTATCGATATGGCTCGCATGATTGCTGCAGATGATGAACGGGGATGGCGGAAGGTGATGCCGCCCCGCAACCGTCAGACGACAGTAACCGGTGAAAAACACTCTGCAAAAAGCTTGAAAGATGGCACTACCCGCAGTCGGCGCCAAGAACATCTGCTCTGTTTTCCCCGGATCCGTCATTGGATTTGGATTTGGATGTGGATGTCCAGTGTTGTATTTGCTCTCGTGATCGGGCGCGCTTCTCCCACGCCTGAAGGATCACCCCGCGCCGTTTACTGTAGCGCGGACTGCGATGTTGAGCAATCAGGCCGGCGGTGGTTTGCGCTTCAGCGGCTTGCCTATCGCGAGCAGGAAGATAGCACTCTTGTCTTTTGCGTGCGGTGAAAAGAAGTCAATCGCATCGTCGTCGAAGAAAGTCAGCCCGGTGGCCCCCAGGTGCTGGGCGTATGCAGCCAGGTAGATCCTGCCACCGATGGCACCCGCCTCCATCTGGACGGCCCGGTAGCCGCGGTTCCCGTATCGCTCCAGAATGCGTCTTAAATCGGCGAGAAAGAAGATGTCCACGGAAGCGTCCGCCGGCAACTGCTGCTCCAGTCCAAGATGGTAGGCCTGGGCGCGGAATTTACCCTCCTTCAGGAGCTCAAGGGTGTTCTGGTCGCGCCGGAAAAAGTAAGCGCCCGGCTTGAGCCCCTGCACGGAATGCACGATCAGGTAAAGATCGTTGAGCTCGGCGCCGGGAGGCTGAAGGAAGTCAGCGGGAATACCACGTGTAGCGCGGTCGAAGATGGTTGAGAGTTGCGCCAGTGTGATGGATGCCGTCGGATCGAAGGTTCGAGTGGAGCCGCGCTGCAGGATGACCTGCTCGATCGTGTCGTTCTCGATCGTGTCTATCTCGATCGCGTCTTGCACCTGCGCCGGTTCGTGTTCCGGCAGCTGCCGCAGGGGAACCGCCTCGGCAGCCGGAGCGGAAGATGGGAAAACCGGAGGCATCCCGCGCCACCGAGCTACTTCCTCTTCGCGAGCCAGCGAAGACGCGTCGTGCATCTCAAGCATTTCCGGATATTCGACCTGGCGCGGCGAAAGCGCAATCGTCTCCAGGCCAAGCGCCGGAACTGCTTTCGGGGCGGGGAGCGAAGTCTTCGATGTGCGCCCGGATGTGCGCCCGATCGGGACGAGACACAATGAAACCTCACGCCGCGTATCCAGATCGAGCAGGTGGTTGACCTCGGCATCGACGAACCCGAGCACGATCTCCGCAGGCAGCCCCGAAGCCGTAGAAACGGCCAACAGATTCGCCAAAAGCGTGCCCGCGTCCCAACCAAAATGGCGGTAGGTGCGTGCCTGGTACTTCCAGGCGTTCCGCCAGTAGGTTCCGGTGCAGATGATGGTCGCGGGCGCGTGAGCCACCGCGGGCTCCATGGCCGTCGCTTGAGACAAGTTTCCACGAAAATTACCTTTTCGCAGAAGCTGCAGCGATACATCCGCGGGATTGAAGTGATACACAGCGGCATCGAGGCCCTTGAGATCGCCGGTTACGACGTAGAGCTCGATCTCGTAGAGAGCTCCGGTGCAGGCTGCGGCGCGAAAGTAGATTTCTCCGCCTGGATGTGCGCGCTGTTTGGTAATTCCCGCCGAGAAATAAAGGATGCGCGCCAGATCGTGAAGGTCAGGCAGCGAATCGGCCGGCGACGAGGGCGCTGACTCTGAGATCGCAGAGAGCGCGGCCACTCCGGTTTGCGGCACGTCCCTCGGCAGGGGCAGCGGCTCTATCTGGGGATAGATTTTGAAAGGCAGCGGCCGATTCGCCCAGTCGAGAAAGTGAGGATGGTTACGAATACTCCAGGGGGAGTGTTTCGTCGAATCGTGATATTTCCAAGCCGCCTGAATGTCGCGGTTGTTCATGGTTCCTGATGCGTTTGCGGCGCCAGACGGATATATTCTCCTTCAGAGGAGGGCTTTGGGGACCGCCGACTGCGGTCAAGTCTGGCCGCGCGAGTGAACGACGCGGTCGGCGATCGCGTCCCACATTCGCAGTCGCGCTTCGAGAGCGTTTTTCGCCGCGTTTGTTGCCTCCGCCCAACGATTATCGTCCTCCCCGCAAAGGTCTTCGAGCATCCTAAGCGCCATCGGACCATGACTCTCGCCGTCTACTGCGATGTGGCGTTCGAGATAGTATTCGAACACTGCGAGTCCTTCGAATCCATAGCGCAGATCATGAACGATCTGCTGGAACATAGAGGGAATCAAGTCTTCTCGACCGAATGTAAACGCGGCCGCGGTGACGTGCGGTTGGTCGAGTCGAATGGTGTCGAACGTGCTCCCAACAAACACCTGCGCCTCTTCCGGGACGTCTGAAACCGACAAGGCTTCCGCCAGCGCCACTCCCTGCTGCAACTGTGCAATCAGTCGCTGGATAGGACCGGTGTCGGCGCCGGCCTCGCGCATGGCTTTCAAGTAAATATCGAAGTGGCTGAGATGACCGTCTTCATAGCTGTCGCTTTCCTCCCCCAAAACTATTTCGTTGATCAGGCGGCAGGAGTTTGGATATGGGCTGGGTAACCAGGGAACCGACACAGAGGTCAGAGAGTGCTGCAAAGCTTTCAGCAGCGACATGAAGTCCCAAACCGCGAAGACGTGGACCTGCATAAACAACCGCAAATCCATCAGAGTCGTGATTTCCCGATAGAGAGCGTGCCCTTCGATCTGGCGTCGAATGGTGCCGGTAGAATCGCGCAGCTGATTCAGACGACTCGCGGTGGTGAGCATGAGATGGGATGGCGTGGGCAGCTAGCTGGGTTATTCTGTGCACGCCCGATTTTGCAGACCGTGATTCTCTCGACCCGCAGCTGTGATTTTATCAGAGCTCGCCGCAATCGAGTTTGGAAACCGACGCACGAAGGTCGCCATCACCACTGTTCCCCGCAAGCATGTACGAAAGCATGTACGACGGGCGGTCTCTTGAGAGGTCTGAGAACTTGCTATTATTTGAGAGGAAGATCCGCGATACTTCCGTGTCTCGAAGTGGGCCCGTAGCTCAAGCGGATAGAGCATCGGATTTCTAATCCGAGGGTTGCAGGTTCGATTCCTGCCGGGCCTACCAACAGATCCCTTTTTGAAATTCCTATGCAATTTTGCACTCTCCTTTACTGAACCTGTGCTTTCTGTGAGGGCCCTGACTCCAGAGTCACGTTCTTCACGTTGTCATCGGGAATTCGGTCAATCAGCAAGGCGAACGGATCGATACCTGCTTTCTGTGGCAGTTGGGCCGTGGTGAACGTGAACGTGGAATTACGCTGTGTGATGTGCATACGTTCGCGGTAGAGCGTATCACCGTATTTTTTCCCGCTTCCAGGCTTGGCGAATGCCCCGATGTCGATCCAGTCATCCACCGGCACTTCGGTTTCGTTGCCCTTGGCATCGGCCTTGAATTTGCGGGCTTCCACATTGATGGTGACGTCATAGTTTCCATCCGCGCGCTTCACCGCCGTGGCTGCCAGCGTGCGATTTGAGAACAGAGTGATATCTTCAAACAAGTCTTTGATCAAGTACTGCAGGTTGGGTGGAGTCTCTCGCCGCAAGGCATCCACCAAAGCGTAGGAGGTGGGATAGGGTGGAGGGGCATAAGCATACTGGAGAATCACGTTGCGCAAGGCTCGATTGACTGCATCCTCGCCGATCATCTCCTTCATGTAGTAGAGCACCACGCCCCCCTTTGCGTAGTGGATGTAACCCTGCTCGGACTCGACGGTAAGGAGCGGACGTTCCTGGAGCCGCTCCTGGCCGCGGGAACGCAGGTAGTTATCCATCTCAAGCATCAGAAATTTCCTCATCAGATCCCGGCCATACTCTTTCTCCATGACCATAAAAGAGGAGTATTGCGCCAAGGTTTCAGAAAGCACGGTTGCTCCCTCCATGTTGGCGCCTATCACTTGATGCGCCCACCACTGGTGTGCCATTTCGTGGGCGACCACATAGAAGACGGAATCGATGTCGTCGGGATGATTCAAATTCGCAATGAAGCCGATGGATTCGGAATAAGGCATGGTCCCGGGGAAAGCCTGGGCAAAGGTGGCCACCCGGGGAAACTCAATAATGCGCGCTTCCTTCTGCTCGTAGGGCCCGAAGTTCTTGATGTAGTACGCCAAGGACTTCTTCATGGAGTTCATCATGCGGGGAACATTCCAGGGTTGTTCCTTGAGGTAATAGACTTCCAGCTTGATGCCGTTCCACTGCTCGCGCGCCACTTCATAGCGGCCGGACATGAAGGCAAAAAAATTCAGCGAGGGATGGTCGAGTTTGTATTCGAAGTAGCGGCGGCCATCCTGCTGCCATTCACGCACCAGCGATCCCGGGGCAATGGCGATCTGATCGGGCGTGGTGCTGATGATGGCGCTCATGTCGACCCAATCCGAGTGCCCGAGGATATAGTTGTCACGGCAATCGCTGGTGCAATTGCGTTCCAGGGCGGGCATGAGGTCGAATTCCGGAAGGCCAAATTTCTTGCGCTCCACCGCATCACCCAGCTGGCGGAAGGAGTTGTAGCCGATGATGGGGCCGCTGTTGAAGAACGTGCCGTTCTGGACGATTTCCGTTTGGCTCACATTATTCTCAAACCCGCGGTTCTTGCTCTGCACGGTGAAGCGCAGGGTACGCTCTTCGCCGGGCTGCAAGGGTGAGGTGAAACGATAAATGCGATAGGAGAGACGCGTGTCGTCCTTAGCGAGCATGGCTCCGGGAATCTCTATGGAGGTGTCATAGAGTGGAGTGAGCGAGAAATGAATTTCGTCCAGGGGATGGGAGTAGGGATTGTAGATAACTTCATCACCGCGCAGGGTCGCGTTGCGGGTCGAGGGGAAGATGTCGATCGCATATTTCACGCTGCGCACGCGGGGCTGGGGCAGCTTATCCAATGGCTTATAAGTCTTCTCATAATCAGCCTGGACGCGCTTCACGTCCTTGGGGCCGAGGAGACGATTCAATATTTCGGTGTTGTACCAGATCCAGCCTCCGCAGCCGGCAAAGGCCAGCAGAGAGAGTGCCGTGGCGGCTTTCCACCCGGAACCAAAGCGCAAGGCTGCGTTGCGGCTGCGGGTTTGCCAGCGCTCTTGCTTGCCACGCGGCCAGAACATTACGGTGGCAATGGCCATGAGCAGGGAAAAAAGCAGCCAATAGAGAGTGAACCAGTCCCAAGCAACACGATAAGGCGCATCGCCGAAGAAATCCGAATAAATGACGTTGGGCCTTCCCGCAAATTGAACCAGGTTTGTGGCCACGTTCAACGGCTTCCAGAGAAAACTGTTTACGCAAAAGAAGGCTATGAAAACGAAATATCCCACGTACTTGTTGGGCGCCAGGGCTTGGATAAAGAATGCCAGAATCGCCAGAAGGACAAACCATGAGGCGTCTCGCATCAGCAATTCGTGAAGATAAAGACCGAACTGGAAGCGATAGTAGCCATGAGCCGCCTGGACGACGATGCCGGCCGCCAGTGCCACGGCCTGAACCAGCATGACCATGGCGACGAGCGTAAGCAGCCGCGCCGCATAGGACACCCACTCCGGGGTGGGCGTGGCGTCGGCGATTTCGTCCATGCGCTCGTCGCGGTCCTTCCAAACCAAAGCGCCGGAGAAGTAAGTGATGATGACGATCAGAAGGAAATCAAGAGTTCCTCGAATCAGCTCAATCACCCAGTAGGTTACGGGAAATGTTGAAGCTGTTTGATTTTCCTGGACATGCGTAGCTTCCAGGGACAGAGCCAGAATGCAGAGCATACTGGCGATCATGACCACTACGAGAAAAGCTGTGTTCTTGGCCATTCCGCGGAAATGAATCTGGAACGATCCCAGGAACTTTGCCCAGGGCGAATCTGTCAGGTGCGGTTGGGGCGGGGGAGCCGCGGCCGGAAGTATCACCGGTTGCGCGTCAGGTTCGAGCGCTTTTGTTTTCGTCCGCTTCTCGGCGAAGCTGAAGCGGGAGTAAGCGAGAGCAAAAGCTGCGCACCCGACTGCAAGCCAAAGCAAACGGTTCCAAAGAAGTAAGCCATTGAAGCTGAGAGACAGGATGTTCTTGTCGGCCACCGTCCAGTATTTGGTGACCACGACAAATGCGTTGACGCCATAAGGGTCGAACAGGGCTCGGATGCGATCCCACTGCGGGCCCTGCAGAAGTAGAGCCGTCACGGCGCGGCCGGCCAGCAGGAGAATCGCGGCAATAAAGGACGCGATGTCCCTGCGCCACACAACCGCCACGGCAAACAAAATGGCGGCGGTGAAAAAGGTGTCGGGCAAGGCGAAGAGCAGAATGCCTTTCAAATGCGCGGACCAGCTCACCGCCTCCCAGCGTTCGCGATCGGCCCAGGGCATGTACTTGGCCAGCAGAATGCCGAGAGAGACTCCCAGCATGGGTATCGTCGAGGCCAGGGTGGCGCCAAGAAAGCGCCCAAACAGGAAGTCGCGGCGCCGTATGGGCGTCGAGAACATGATCTGGTGGGTGTTGCAGCTGAAGTCGCGGAGAGCCGCAAAATTGACAAATACGGCGGTCATCAGCAACGCGAACACGCCCATGGCTGCGTAAAACGATGCAATGGCGAAGGGTGCGTTACGGCAAATATTGGAGAGGTTGAGATCCGCCATGACCTCATCGGAGCTGATGACGCCAAAAATGAGCAGAGCAATGACGAAGAGGAAGATCCAGAGCATCCAGGAGCGAAGCCAGAAGCGAATTTCGAACCATGCGATATGCCAGAGCATAATGGTCTTCTAATTCCACGAACGGATTTTGCTGAAGAAAACGTCTTCCAGATCGGGCGCGCTGGGAGCAAATCCACCGTTGAGCGGCGCCGGGCTGTAGACATGAAGAAAAGGACGTCCGCCGACCAGCTTGCTCGAGACCACCTGGTAACGCTGCTCGTAATCGGCGAGCTCGGTTTTGGCGATGGAGATTTGCCAGATTCGCCCGTTCAATTGAGCGATGGCATCCTGCGGACGCCCCTGATACAGCACCTGGCCCTGGTGAATGATCGCCATGTTGGTGCACAGGTCGGTCACGTCTTCCACGATGTGGGTGGAAAGGATCACGATCACCTGCTCGCCAATCTCAGCCAACAGGTTGTAGAAGCGATTCCGTTCTCCGGGATCTAAGCCCGCAGTAGGCTCATCCACAATCAGCAGTTGGGGATTGCCAATCAGCGCCTGGGCAATGCCGAAGCGCTGGCGCATGCCTCCGGAAAAACCTGTGAGCGCCTTCTTGCGGTCGTCGTACAGATTGCAACGCTTGAGCATCCACGCGACTACGTCTCTTCGTTCCTTAGCCTGGGCGATGCCTTTGAGCAGAGCGATGTGGCTGAGCATGTCTTGCGCGGATATGCGCGGATACACTCCAAACTCCTGGGGCAGGTAGCCGAGCCGCCGCCGCACTTCGTCCTTTTGCTTCAGTACGTCGACGTCACCTTGGATGTCGCCGAGCGTGGCTCTGCCGCTGTCCGGCTCCTGCAAAGTTGCCAGCGTGCGCATGAGGGTGGATTTGCCGGCGCCATTCGGGCCGAGCAGTCCGTACATGCCTGCTGGAATGGTCAGGGAGACATTGTCCAGCGCCTTAACGCCGTTTTTATATGTTTTCGAGAGGTTTTCAATTCGAAGTTCTATGCTCATGTGCTCACTCTTACGAAGCAAAAAATAAACGCTCTATTCCTCTAAAAGGGAGTCTGCTGCAAGATTGTGCTAAAAGAATGATTGCGTCAATTTCATAATATGCATAATTAACTTGCTTAAGCTGCAATATTCGGATACCCTTGGCTGCGGTGAGGCCTCCTCTTGTTTGCGGAACTGGAAGCGCTGGTTGCGGTAGCTGAGACGGGCTCGATGGAACGAGCAGCCAACGATCTCTACCTTACGCCTTCAGCGCTGACTCGAAGGATTCAGCGCTTGGAGGTCGAACTTGGCGTTGTTCTGCTGGACCGGCATTTCAAACCTCCAAAGTTGACGCCAGCGGGATTCGAGGTTCTCCAGAAAAGCCGCGGTATTCTTTCATCGCTGAGCGATTTGAAGGCTTCGACGTCTGGGGACACATCGCCGGTTGGACCTTTTCGTCTGGGGCTCTCTCATGCTCTGGCGCGGCCAGACATATCCAGGGTTATTATCGATCTGGGCAAGCAGTTTCCTCTGCTTCAACCGAGCATTTCGAATGATATAAGTTGCCAGTTATTGGCACGCCTGCACGTCGGGGAGTTGGACGGGGCACTCGTCGTGTTGCCCGTCGAAACGCCTCTGCCGCACGACTTGGAGGGAGTTACGCTCTCGGTTGAAGCGATGCGAGTCGTTCAAGCACGAACCTCGGCCCAACCAAGGTCTTCGAAATGCTCAGAGTTTTATCGGCGGAATTGGGTTCTCAATCCAGCCGGATGTATGGTGCGAGAAGAGATAAAGAATCGGGTGGAACGGCTGGGCGCGTCACTCATGGTTGCCGCCGAGCTGCACAATCCGGACTTGCAACTCTCGCTCATTGCGGGAAATGTGGGAGTGGGAATGTTACGAGCGAGCTTTCTACGGACCCACCCTCTGCGGGCTCGACTCAGCATCATTGAGCATCCGAATTTCAATATTTCAATCAGGATCGCTTTCTTTCGCGGCAGGTATCTGGGCACACGAGAGCAGGTGGCCCTCGAACTTCAGCGGACACTCGTGAAACACTTCGAAAGTGCCAGTGAGGTCCCCCTCCGGGTCATTCGGCGGATCGTGGCGGGCAGGGCTTCTTAGGCTCGACTGGTAGCGGCCATCATTGTTATTGTTATTGTCATCGCGACACATTTCAGCCGCGACGGCGTGGCATTTCGGGAGCTGCAAGTAGCCGATCGAACCAACTTAGCAGAGACCGAGAATGATCGCGCTGGATAGGATTAAACCCTGAAATAACCTCGAAGCTGTAAGCGCGGATTCTCCGAGCGCGAGATAAGCATCCTGCCCGGCTGGTACGACCGTCGAACGGGTGGTGGCCGGCTCCAGCCAGCAACGCACGACCGCAACGCTCGTATCGCCGAAAGCCCCGGCGCTTTTTCTGGAGATGAGCTTCTCGGCGCCTTGCCTGTACCTGGCGAACGGCGTGACGACCATGCGCACGACGGGCAGTGTCGATGCTTATACGGACTTAGAACTCAAGCACGGCAGGTGAATTTCATCGCGGATGCGGATTTTCCGATCCCCCCTCTGCTTGGAGCCAACAACGGTCCCGGATTTGGATGGCACGACATCACCGCCGAGAAGTTAGGCTTCGATTTCAAACTAAGCCCGAAGCTGACGCTGCGCGCCGGATACAACCACTCCGGTTTGCCGTTCGATGCCAGTCAGAATTTGTTCAACGTACTCGCCCCGGCGGTGGTTCAAGAGCACGTGACGGCGGGAGCAAGCTGGAGTCTCCAAAACGGCAAGGGAATCAACATCGCCTATCAGCACGCCTTCGAGAAAACCTTCGGTGGAGTGAACTCGATCCCGGCCGGGTTCGGCGGCGGCGAAGCCAACCTGCGCATGTATCAGGACGCAATCAGCCTCAGTTTTGGATGGGGCAAGTAGACTAGTCACGGAAGGAGGCAGTCATGATGGATTTCGTCTCCGCCCCCTGGCCATGGTATGTGGCTGGTCCGGTGATTGGATTATTCGTGCCCGCGTTGCTGATTCTCGACAACAGGTTATTCGGCGTCTCCAGCAGCCTGCGGCATGTATGCGCGGCTGTGTTTCCCGCCAAGCTGGACTATTTTCGTTACGACTGGAAGCGAACTGGTTCCTGGAACCTCTTTTTTGTGGCGGGAATTTTCGTGGGCGGACTCCTGGCTTCGCATTGGGGATCGTCTCACGACGTCGCGATTTCGGAATCGACCCGGTTCGCCCTGACAACACTCGGCATCCATAATTTCTCCGGCCTTGCCCCACGCGAAGTTTTCTCGTGGCCGGCATTACTCACCCTCAAAGGATTTGTATCGATCGTTGTGGGTGGTTTCCTGGTCGGTTTCGGCACGGCTTACGCTGGAGGTTGCACGTCTGGCCACGCCATCTCCGGACTCGCGGACCTGCAGCTGTCGTCGTTAATCGCCGTCATGGGCTTCTTCGCCGGCGGTCTTATCGCAACCCATTTTCTGCTTCCACTGATTTTCTGAGGATCGTTCTTGCGAGGAGCAATGTCAGCCGAACTGGAAACTCGACCGCAACCTGCCGCAACGACAGAGGAAAAAGCCGAGAATATCCTTCTGACCTATTTTCTGTTCGGAATTTTCTTCGGGATCACGCTGACCAAGTCGGAGGTGCTTTCCTGGTTTCGCATTCAGGAGATGTTCCGGTTTCAGTCGCCTCGCATGTACGAAATCATTGCCTCGGCCGTTGTAGTGGCCACTGCTTCGGTTGTCGTGATCAAGCGGCTTCAGTTGAAAGACGTGTCGGGCGAACCGATCACAATTCCACCCAAGACGCTCGGGCACGGCGTTCGTTACGCGGTTGGCGGTACGATCTTCGGCCTGGGATGGGCGCTCACGGGAGCGTGTCCGGGGCCACTCTTCGCTCTCGTAGGCAACGGCGTGACTGTGATGATCGTTGCCATTGTAAGCGCGCTGGCTGGAACCTGGCTGTACGGATTGTTACGGCCGAAGCTTCCACACTAGACTCCGGTCTTTGGGTCAGTCTTGGTACGAACCATGGCGCCCAACCGCCCACAGGTGTTGACCATCGCGGTTGTTCCGAATAGCGATATAAGGTCCTCTAGGTAGTCACGTCCAGAAGTACCATGAGACGAAAACACGAGTTGAGCTGCAACAGCAGATGACGTGCAGACTCTGCTCCGTCACGCGAACGTGAAGACAACGCTTCAGCTCTACGCTCACAGCGTGTCCGAAGATCGGTTGGAGGCGCAAGGGCTCGCGCTGGCGGCTTTTCTGCAACCGCCGTCAGCGACGGTGCAGTGAAATAATCATGGGTGGACGATGGGTGGAGGAAATATCGTGACTGCCGGTAAACTGAAGAAAAGAATGGTAGGCACGAGGAGACTCGAACTCCTGACCTCTACCGTGTCAAGGTCCTCTTCAACGGTAACTGATTGACATTCAACGGCACTGGCAGCCACCTTTGGCGTTGTAAGGAACTTTCAGGGACTAGTAACGGACCCGAATTGGACCCAGATTTTCACGCTCGTTTTGTCGCCTGACCGCGCGGGTGACTTCCCAGAAGCCGACTTCTGGCCCGGCGTGAGTCTGTTTTGGCCCATAACTTCAGAGTTGCCCGTGATACGACCGCGATAGATCAATGTCGGTGAGAAACAGTGTGAAAGCTGAACAGCGAGAAGTAACCGTCAGTCCTTACTCACCACGCCCATTGGCCTCGCGAAAATGCCCCGATACTGGGAGGTTCAAGGATTCTAGGTTGTTATTTCCGCCTGTGTCCGTGGTCTGCTGCATAGTTCTGCGACTGCAGCATCTCCGAGCGCAGGTAGGACAGCCGCAACCGCTGGCGACAACTCTGTGCCCCATCCAATGCTTGCCGGTTGCACACCCAGCAGTACGACCTCGGGAGGTCGATGTGCAAGAATCCGGAGTGCGACCAGCAGATCCGCAACGCCCAGTTGGTGGACACTTCCTCTGCCGGGCAAAGTTTGCAGTTCTTCACCAGACATCCGAACCAGCGTTCCGGGAGGCTGACCGACATCCACTGCATCCAGTACCAGCAGGTAGGAACAGTCCCAGATGTAGGTAAGCAATTCCAAGCCCAGCGTACCGCCCTCAATCAGCGAGACATCCCCCGGCACTCGCGGATCGCTTCTAAGTTTCTCTATGGCCTGCGGGCCAACACCATCGTCAGAGTGGAGGGTGTTGCCCAGGCCGAGCACAATGCAGGTTGCTGGCGCCGGCATTCAGTCCGCCTCACTCAGAACCGCATCTTCTTCTTCTTCTTCCAGTTCGGCCTCCGGAACAAACTTGTAGCCGGTGAAGATGCTCTCGATCAGGCCATTCCGTTCTTCCCAGGACACGAGCACGGCGCTGTAAACGTGGTGAATCACAAACGCAAAGAAGGCAAACATGATGCAGAAGTGAGTCAGCCGAATGTGCTGGATGTCTAGCACGCCCGGGATCCAGCTGAATAGCCAGCCCAGTGCCCACTTCCCGCGTACCTGTGTGAACATAGTGAGGCCGGTAATGATCTCAATGAGCATCAAGGTGAACATGAACAGATAGGTCACAGCGGCCAAAGCATTGTGTCCGACCTTATGCACGGGGTCTTTGCGCAGGAAGGTGTAATATTCCACCATTCTGCCCATGCCCCGCCACTGCCGGCGGTGGATCGGCACGAACGCCCGCCAGTTCGACCAGTTGTTCCCCATGAAAAACCAGTACAGCCGCAGTAGAAACGCGCCAATGAATACAAAGCCCGCGACCACGTGTATGAACCGCATCGTCGCCATCAGGAAAGTTGTGGTGCTTTTGGCGACAATAAACGGGTTATGGATGTAGTATCCGGTGAAGGAGAGCACAACTACAGACAGGAATATGACCCAGTGCGAGATGCGGACTGGCAGTTCCCACACGTAGACCCGCTCGGTCGGAAACGCGGGTTCCGGCCGGTGGGCTTCACTCCACCCATACGTCCTTAACTCAGCCATTGCGGCCTCCTTTCATCTCGCTTCTTGCACGGTATAGCGCCGTCCATGGCCATCGACCACGTGCACGGCGCAAGCCAGGCAGGGATCGAAGGAGTGAATGGTGCGCAGAATCTCCAATGGGCGCTCCGGATCGGCGATTGGGGTTTTCAATAAGGACGCCTCGTAGGCTCCCCGCTGGCCTTTCCCGTCGCGCGGCCCCGCGTTCCACGTTGTGGGCACCACGCACTGGTAGTTCTTGATTTTCTTTTCTTCAATTTGGACCCAGTGGCCGAGAGAGCCGCGAGGCGCCTCGTGGAAGCCGAAGCCCTGAGCCTGTTTGGGCCAGGTATCGGGATCCCATTTCTCACCGTTGTGCACACGCAGATCGCCGTGCCCGAGCTTGTCGCCGAGTTCCGCCACCCACTTGCTGACTAGTCCGGCCATCACATGGGCTTCGATCGCCCGAGCCGCAATGCGTCCCAGAGTCGAAAAGAGCGCTGTTGCTGGCGCGTTGAGTTTGGCCAGGACGCCGTCGACCGCAGCCTTCACTTCGGGATGCCCTGAGGCATAGGCCACCAGCATGCGTGACAGCGGGCCGACCTCCATCGGATGATCCTGGTAGCGCGGCGCCTTGAGCCAGGAATATTTCTGGTCGACCTCTAGATGCTCGAATGGGGGCTTTGGTCCGGTGTACTTCGGGCTGGTTTCGCCCTGATAGGGATGCTTCCCGTTCTGATCTCCGTCCGAATAATCGTACCAGGAGTGCGTCACGTACTCCGTAACGTTGGCAGGATCCACCGGGTACACTTTCGAGAGATCGCGGTTGAAAATCGCACCACGCTGCAGGTAGAAACGCGACGGATCCTTGATGCTTCCTTGAGGAAAGTCGCCGTAGGAGAGGAAATTTCCCAGTCCCTCGCCTCGTCCGAACCAGTCGCGATAGAACCCGGCGACCGCGAGGACGTCGGGAATGTAGACCTGATCGACGAAAGCCTGCGCCTTGCTGGCCAGCTCGGCGAGAAAAGTAATTCGCTCGGGATTGATCGTCGCCTGCGGCTCGTTGGAATCCATGGCAGTTGACATGCCGCCGACGAGATACGTCTGGAGATGCGGGTTCTTCCCACCCAGCACGGCATGGATGCGGATGTAGTCCCTCTGAAATTCCAGCGCTTCCACATAGTGGGCGACTGCCAGCAGATTGGCCTCGGGCGGCAGGTGGTACGCGGGATGCCCCCAATACCCGCTGCTGAACAGGCTCAACTGCTTGGTTTCGACCAGCGCCTTCACGCGGTCCTGGATTTCCTTGAAGTAAGCGCGGCTGGATTTCGGCCAGGGCGAAATGGATTCCGCCAGTTGCGAAGTTTTCCCGGGATCAGCCTTGAGCGCCAAGGTCACATCCACCCAATCCAGCGCATGCAAGTGGTAGAAGTGGATCACGTGGTCCTGCACGTATTGGCTGGCGCCAATGATGTTGCGGATCAGGCTGGCATTCTCCGGGACCTCGATGCCGAGCGCGTCCTCGACAGCGCGCACCGAAGTTAAGGCATGGACCGTGGTGCAGACGCCGCAAATGCGTTGCGTCCAGATCCAGGCCTCGCGTGGATCGCGGCCGCGCAGGATCATTTCGATGCCCCGGAACATGGTTCCTGAACTCCAGGCATCGGATACCGCACCACCGTTGACTTCAGCCTCGATGCGCAGATGGCCTTCAATGCGGGTCACTGGATCAACCACGATGCGTGCCATAGGCTCCTCCTATGCTTTCCTCGGTGGCTCATTGCTCACCGACGGTGATGCTGCTGGCGGCAGGGGCCGCATGCGGTCACGAACCGCGCTGGCGATCCCATGCACCACGGTTGCGCCAGCCACGACGGCGGTGATTCCCAGCCCGATCTCGCCGGCGGTCACGTCTACGCCGAAGCCCGGAACTGTGGGTAGCCGGTCGTAAAATGGAGAGCGCGTATCCCAGAAGCGGTGCGAGGCGCATGCCAGACAGCCGTGACCGGCCTTCACTGGCCAACTCGTACCGTCATTCCAACGTACCGAGGGACAATTGAAGGTCGCCTGCGGGCCCTTGCAGCCCATTTTGTACAAGCACCAGCCCCTGCGATGGCCTTCGTCATCCCACTCCTGAACGTAACGGCCAGCATCGTAGTGGGCGCGCCGCTCGCACTGGTCATGGATAATGCGTCCGTAGGCGAACAGAGGACGGTTGAACTGGTCCACTGCGGGCAACTGGCCAAAGGTCAGGTAATGAACCAGCACGGCGGCAGTGTTCACCGGATTCTGCGGGCAGCCACCGAGATTAATCACTGTGGCCTCGGGCACCGCCTCTGAGATACCCACGGCGCCAGTGGGATTGGGGTAAGCCCGCACGAGTCCTCCATCCCACGCGCACGCTCCGGCGGCAATCGTGGCGGCGGCGTTTGGGCAGACGTGGCGCGCGATATCGAGTGCTGTCCGGCCGCCCACGGTGCAATACACACCGTCGTCAGCGAGCGGGATCGCACCCTCGACGACGGCAATGAACTTGCCCTTTTCCTCGCGTACGACACGCTCCAGCGCAGCCTCCGCCTGGTGGCCGGCACCGGCCATAATCAACTCGTGGTACTCCCAGGAAAACAGATCCAATACCACTTCCAACACGGTGGGGTGGCTGGAACGGAGGATGGACTCGGAGTTCCCGGCACAGTCCTGAAATTGCAACCAGACCAGCACCGGTTTCCTGGCTTTCTCCAGCGCGGCGGCCACCTGGGCGACGTAGCGCGGAGGCAGCGCCAGAGTGGCCGTCATGAGGCTGCAGAATTTCAGGAAGCGGCGGCGATTGATGCCTTTCTGCTGCAGGGCCCCGGACAACGAGCGATTCGACGGGAGCATGGGCTCACCTCGCGGTCATTTTTTGCCAGGGAGCAAGTCGGCGCTGGTCACCGGAAATCGGGGCTGGAGTCTCTTGTCCCTGGGTACGGATTTTGCTTGAATAGCATCCACTTCCCGGCAACGCTGTGACTCCAATCACTATTTAATGTGAGACCACGCACATTCGACTGCCAGACTGGCTCCGAACTTGGCGCAATGGTTACATGCGAGGGAGAACTCCGGGATTGTTGTCCAGAAACGGGCTTCGAGGAAGTCTCGGCTGGGTCGATTCCGACAAGCCGACTTGTCGGTACCGATCTGGCGCGCTTCCCAGAAGCCCGTTTCTGGCCCACTTCCGGGCTTGCCGACCAGCCGCTAACAATGCGAAGAACTCGTTCCGAAGAGCTTGGCGCGGTAGATTAGCCGGAATCAAATCATCATCGTTGACTGGCACCTTCCGCTACAACTCAGCAAGAAACACACGGGCGTGCTTAATGTTGCATATTTGGTCCGAATTTCCCTGAGCACGCCAATAAGGATACCGCGTCAGGCAGCCATCTCTTCGGTCTTGGCGAAGGCCAGCAGCTTCATCAATTCGCTGATCTGGATGTTCTCCAGCGAACACACGGCAGCTTTGATTTTTCGGCTTAGTCCATCGTCTATGCGCGTCGCGACCATCTTG
>Ga0074046_10000658_pt1 | contig 31615 bp, 26 predicted proteins | sample BogForMeECP23OM3_FD_94441 | JGI IMG/M metagenome (GOLD analysis project Ga0074046, IMG submission 94441) | Bog forest soil microbial communities from Calvert Island, British Columbia, Canada - Bog Forest MetaG ECP23OM3 | ecosystem: Environmental > Terrestrial > Soil > Wetlands ... | reverse complement strand
TGGGCGCCGACGCGGCCGACATCGGCTTGACCATCCACCCGCACCCCACGCTGTCGGAGACCGTCGCCCTGGCCGCGGAAGCGTTCGAGGGCACGATCACCGACCTCTACCTGCCCAGACGGTGACACGGCTTAAACCCGCGCGTCGCGCCGCCAGCTAGATGTTGCCTTAGCTCAGTTGACGCGCGGAATCGCGCCTGACGCCTAAGTGCCCGCTCAGGAGAAGCGCGGGTCTCAGGGGTGACTGGCGACGGGCGGCTTGCCGAGCAGGTCCTGGGTAACGTCGTGGAATCCCCGGATGTGGCTTTCCGTGTGCTTCTCGGCGGTTTCGGGGTCTCGCGCGGCAATAGCGTCATAGATGGCGTGGTGGCCGCGCCGGAGCACCCCGGCGGCGGGGGGCCAGTCGTCGATGCGGTCGAACGCGGGCAAGGTGTCCACCGCGGCCGTATACGAGTTCCCGTGGCTGACCACGCCGGGCACGCTGCTGTTCATCTGCGGCCTGATCGTGATGGCGGTGTACCGGATCGCGCCCGCGACCGCCGCCCAGGCGATGACGGCCACGGTGTACCGGCTGCGCTGGGCAATTCTCACCGTCGCCAGCGTGCTGGCCTTCGCCTACGTGATGAACCTGTCCGGGCAGACGGCCACCATCGGCACCTGGGTCGCCGGCGCCGGCGCGGCGTTCGCGTTCCTGTCGCCGATCCTCCTGGTGCTGCTGCTAGCGCTGTGCGTGCTGGTGTACCTGCAGTCCACGGTGCTCAGCGGGATCCGGCCCTGACCGCCAGGGCCGGATCCTGGAGCGACCCGGCGATGCACCTGAGCTCCCGGCGGCGCAGCCATGCCGCCGGGAGGTGCACTTCATCGCCCGGGACTTCATCGGGGCCATGGACCGTACAGGCATGGACAACGTCCAGACAGGGGATGTAGCTGACGATGCCCGATTCAACCCGTATTCCTCAGCCGGTCCTGGACGGGCTGCGCGCCATCGCCGGACCGGAGAACCTCCGGCTGGCACAAGGCGAGCTGGCCGTGTACGCGCGTGACGCGACGCCACTGTTCTCCGGCAGGCCCGATGCCGTCGTCGCGCCGGCCGATACCGGGCAGGTCGCCCGGATCCTGCGGCTGGCCACCGAGCACCGCATCCCGGTCATACCACGCGGCGCCGGCTCCAACCTCTGCGCCGGGACCGTACCGCTGACCGGCGGCATCGTCCTGTCCACCGTACGGATGAACCGGATCCTGGAGGTGGCGCCCGAGGAGATGCTGGCCCGCGCCCAGACCGGGGTCACCACGCAGGCACTCAACGCTGCCGCGGCCGCCTGCGGCCTGTTCTACCCGCCCGATCCGGGCAGCCACACCGTCTCAACGATCGGCGGCAACGTGGCCACGTGCGCCGGCGGCCTGCGGGGGCTCAAGTACGGCGTCACCCGCAACTACGTGCTGGGGCTGACGGTTGCCCTGCCGACCGGCGAGATCATCCGGACCGGCGGACGGCTCTGGAAGGATGTCGCCGGCTACGACCTGACCCGGCTGATCACCGGGTCGGAGGGGACCCTCGGCGTGATCACCGAGGTGACGGTGGCACTGCTGCCGGACCCGTCCACCAGCCGTACCGGCCTGGCCTACTTCGGCTCGCTGGCCGAGGCCGGCCGCGCGGTCTCCGCCATCCTCGCGGCCGGCGTGATCCCGTCGACGCTGGAGTTCCTCGACCGCAGCTGCATGGACGCGGTCGAGCAGTACGCGCATCTGGGGCTGCATCCTGACGCGGGCGCGCTGCTGCTGTTCGGTGATGACGGCGATGAGGCGGCCGTGGCGCGCAGCTTCGAGCGGATCGCCGCCGCCTGCGCGGACTGCGGCGCCATCGCGGTCCAGACCGCCGGTGACATCACCGAGTCCGAAGCGCTGCTGACCGCCAGGCGCTGCACGCTGCCCGCGCTGTCCCGGCTGGGTTCGCTGACGATTCTGGAGGATGCCAGCGTGCCGAGGCCGCGGCTAGCCGAGATGGTCGCGCGCATCGGCACGATCGCCGACCGGCACCAGGTCACGATCGCGACGTTCGGGCACGCCGGCGACGGCAACCTGCATCCGACCTGCGTGCTGGAATCCGCTGCGGACACCGAGGGGATCGCCCGGGCCGAGAAGGCTTTCGCCGACATCTTCCGTACCGCGATCGAGTTGGGCGGCACCATCACCGGCGAGCACGGGGTCGGCGCGGCCAAGCTGCCCTACCTCACGGAGCGCCTCGGCGCCGAGCAGAGCGACCTGATCCGCCGGATCAAGACGGCCTTCGACCCGGCTGGCATCCTCAACCCCGGAAAGCTGGGGTCCTGATGACCGGTGTGAAGGTGTCACAGGCCAGTTCGATCTTCGACCCGGCCTTGCTGAGCCGCTGCATCTCCTGCGGCTTCTGCCTGCCGGCGTGCCCGACCTACGGGCTCACCGGGGACGAGGCGTCCTCCCCGCGGGGCCGGATCACCCTGATGCGGGCGCTGGAGTCCGGCACGCTCCCGCCCGACGACCCGACGCTGGCCGAGCAATCCTCGTTCTGCCTGGGCTGCCGGGCGTGCGAGCCGGTGTGCCCGGCGGGAGTGCAGTACGGCGAGCTGCTGGAGCAATGGCGCGGGTACCAGTGGGCAGGGCGCGGCCGGCCGCTGGTCGTCCGCCTTCTGCTCATCGTGGCCGACCGGGCCTGGCCGCACCGGATCGCCGGGCGGCTGCGCCGCGCCGCCCGTACCCCGGCTTCGGCGTCCGGATCGGGGCCGGGGCCCTGGCTGATGCTCGGCTGCTTCGAGCGCAGCCTGTTCCCCGGGGTGAGCAAGTCGGCGCTGGCGCTGGCACCCGAACTGGCCGCCCCTGACCGGCAGGGATGCTGCGGAGCGCTGCACGCGCACAACGGGGAACCGGAGCGGGGCAGGCAGCTAGCCGGGCAGCTCGGCGCCCAGCTGCCGGGGAAGATCGTCACCACTTCCGGCGGCTGCGCCGCGTACCTGGCCGCCGTGATCGGCCGGGACCGGGTCACCGAGCTGTCGGAATACCTGCGGGACAAGTCCTTCGGCGAGGTCCGGATCGGGGAGCGGCGGGCCCGGGTGGCCCTGCAGGATTCCTGCCATCTGCGCAACGGCCTGGGCGTATGGCGCGAGCCGCGGGCACTGCTCAGCGCGGTAGCCGAGTATGTGGAGCTGCCCGGTGCAGGACGGTGCTGCGGGGCAGCCGGCACCTATGCGCTAGTGCGGCCGCGCGACTCCCGGCGGGTCCTCGATCCCAAGCTCGACGAGATCGAGGCGGCCGGGATCGATTACGTGGTGGCAGTCAATCCCGGCTGCCTGCGTCAGCTCCGCCAGGGGCTGCGCCGCCGCAAATCAAAGGTGCGGGCGGTCCACATCGCCGATCTGCTCCGCCAGGCCAGCGGATAGACCGGGCCGGACCCGCCCGGGGGGATACCGGTGCAGGCATCGCGTGGTCATGGGCCGACCAGGATGACTTCGAGCGTGCGGGGGCCGTGGACGCCCTCGACCCGCTTCAGCTCGATGTCACTGGTGGCGGACGGCCCGCTGATCCAGGTGAGGGGACGGTCGGCCTGCGCCGCCAGGCGGCTGACGGCCTCGGGGACAGTCTCGACGACCTGGGCGGCGCGCACGATGCACAGGTGGTAATCGGGTACCAGGGTGATGGCCCGGCGGCCCTGATCCGGTGAGCCGTCCAGCACGATGGTCCCCGTCTCAGCGATCGCGACGGCGGCACCGGTTATCACGCCGTCGAAGGCGTCCAGATCGGACGCGGACAGGCCGTCGTCGGTCACGACCTCGATCCCTTCGGGCAGCATGGCCGGGTCGAGTCCGGGCGGCACCACCAGCCGCCGTGCGCCGCGCCCGGCCACGGCCACGCTGACTGCGGCGCCCAGCTCGGCCGGCGATGTCCGGCGGACCAGGGCACGGTAGTCGGCTAGGCGCTCGGCCAGCAGGTCAAGCAGCGGACCCGGCTCGAGGTCGCCCCGGGTCCGGAACGTAGCCCCGGCGCCGTCGGCGGCCGGTCCCGGACCCGCGCCCGCCGGGCGGGCAGGCTCGCCGCCGTCAGCCAGGGCGGCGCGGATGCGGGCCAGGACCTCTTCGCGCGCGCTCATGACGGCTTCTCGTGCTCATCGCGCCACCACTGACGGAAGGTCTGGGCGGGAGGGACGGGCAGGTCGCGGGTGCGTGTCCAGGCGGATAGCGGCGGCGGCAGTCGGCTGATGCGGCCGCGGCGGCCAAACGGCCGCGCGAGCCGTCCCGCCCGCTGCGCGGCCGCGAACCGGCCCGACCCAGCCATCATCCAGGACGCTGCGGCCATGGCGATCGCCTCGGGTCCCGGCAGCCGGCGATCCTTGCGCGCCTCGTCCACGTGCCTGGCCCGCAGATGGACAAGCACGGACGGGATATCGATCTTCACCGGGCACGCGTCATAGCACGCGCCGCACAACGACGACGCGTAGGGCAAGGTCGCGTTCTCCTCGATCCCCGTCAGCTGCGGCGACAGCACCGCGCCGATCGGTCCAGGGTAGACCGAGCCGTATGCGTGACCGCCGACGCGCTCGTAGACCGGGCACACGTTCAGGCAGGCCGAACAGCGGATGCAGTGCAGCACCTGCCGGCCGGTCTGGTCGGCGAGCGCAGCGGTCCGCCCATTGTCCAGCAGTACGAGGTGGAACTGCTGCGGGCCGTCGCCCGGCGTGACCCCGGTCCACATGGAGGTATACGGGTTCATCCGCTCGCCCGTCGAGGACCGCGGCAGTAGCTGCATGAACACACTAAGGTCCGCCCAGCTCGGCAGCACCTTCTCGATTCCCGCGACCGTGATCAGCGTGTCCGGCAGGGTCACGCACATCCGGCCATTGCCCTCGGACTCGACCACGCAGATCGTGCCGGTCTCCGCGATGGCGAAGTTGGCCCCGCTGATGCCGACCCGGGCCGACAGGAACCTGCGCCGCAGGTACAGCCGGGCGGCCTCGGCCAGCGCGGCCGGCTGGTCGGTCAGCGCCGGATCCACATCGGCCATCTCCCGCAGGAAGATCTCCCTGATCTCCGCGCGGTTGCGGTGGATCGCCGGCACCAGGATGTGCGACGGGCGATCGTGGCCCAGCTGGACGATGAGCTCGGCCAGGTCGGTCTCGTACGCCGTGATGCCGGCCGCGGCCAGCGCCTCGTTGAGCCCGATCTCATCGGTCGCCATGGACTTGACCTTGACCACCTCACGGCTCCCGGTGGCCTCGACCAGGCTGGCCACGATCTGGTTCGCCTCGATCGCGTCCCGGGCCCAGTGCACGGTGCCGCCGCGCGCCTGGACCTGCGTCTCAAGCTGCTCCAGATAGCGGTCCAGGTACTGCATCGCCCCGGCCTTGGCCGCCTGCCCGGCGGCGCGCAGCTCCTCCCAGTCACCGAGCTCGGCGACCACCTCGGCTCGCTTGGCGCGGATCGTCGCCGTGGCCACCGCGAGGTTATGGCGCAGCTGGGTGTCGGCCAGGGCACGGCGGGCCGCGGCGGGAAACGGCTCGGAGCCGCGCAGGTGGCCGACACCCGGCGGCGCGGTCGGCAGGCCCAGGTAAGTCGTCATGTCCCCGCCCTGGTAGCAGCCAAGATCTCGGCTAGGTGCACTGTCTTGACGCCCGCGCGCAGCCGCGACAGGCCGCCGCCGATATGCATCAGGCAGGAGCTGTCGCTGGCCGAGCAGACCTCGGCGTGCGTGCCGAGCACGCTCCGCATCTTGTCGGCCAGCATGGCCGTCGAGGTATCGGAGTTCTTCACCGCGAAAGTGCCGCCGAACCCGCAGCAGACGTCCGCATCGGGCAGCTCCACCAGATCTAGGCCCTCGACGTGCCGGAGCAGCCGCAGCGGGCGGTCGCCGACCCGCAGCATCCGCAGCGAATGGCAGGTCGGGTGGTAGGTGACCCGGTGCGGATAAAAGGCGCCAACGTCGTCCACCCCGAGCACGTCCACCAGCAGCTGCGACAGCTCGAACGTACGGCCACCGGCGGCCTCGGCGCGCCGGGCGAGCCTCTCGTCGCCGCAAGCCCTGGCCACCATCGGATGCTGGTGCCGGATCGAGCCGACGCACGAGCCAGACGGTGCCACGATCACCTCACAATGCTCGAACGTCTCGACGTAATGGCGGACCAGCGGCAGCGCATCCTTCTGGTAACCGGTGTTTACATGCATCTGACCGCAGCACGTCTGGCGTTGCGGGAACTCCACCTGGTGGCCGAGCCGCTCCAGCAGCGTCACGGTCGCGCGCCCGACGCCCGGGTATAGCGTGTCTGCCAGGCACGTCACGAAGAGCGCAATCCGCATAAACCTCATCATGCTCCGTCAACCCAACGCGTGGAAGTGAGCGGCGGTTTCACTTTGCCGATTCGCGGTTGGGGACGAGCCCCGGCAAGCACACCGCCAAAGCAGGACCACAGGCACAGGTTCGCCGCTCTCCTGTGCGTCGCGACGCACAGGGGCCCACAGGCTGCCAGGCGTCCGGGCCGGCCTGCCCGAGGTTACCGGGTCCGGCTGTTTCGCCGTGCCCGCGAAGGTCCAGGGCGTACACGACATGCCGGGGGACAGGGAACACCGTGCCGCCCCCGCCCCGCCGTGTTCCGCGAACCCAATGCCGGGTTGATGTGCCCTAGCCATGGGGCCGCATCCGGTGTTTCATGGGGAGCGTTGCCCACCCGCCTGGGGGTGAAGGATGTGGACGTGGCGCTTGTCGGCCGCCCGGCGGAGCGGGAGGCGCTCGGCGGCCTGCTGGCCCGCGCCGCCGAAGGCTACAGCGGCGCTCTTCCACTGTGGATTACCACCTGCGGAAGGTGTTCCGGAAGACCGGCGTGACATCCCGGACCCAGCTCGCGCGCACCATCACCGCCGACGGCTCCTGAGGTTCCACCCCTGCCAGGTTGCCGGCGCGGCATTTACAGCAGTGGAGGTACCGTCACGGTGATCGGGACCTCAAGCACCGTCGGTCCGTCCCGTTCAGCCGCGGCGATGGTTTCGGATTGCAGTACGTCGAGGGTTTTCACCACTGCCGCATAGCAGCCGTATCCCCGTGCGAGGCAGACGATGTCGATGCCGGGGATGTCGAGCCCGGGGACGCCCGGCGAGTCCTCGACTTCGGCGAATGCCTTGAGGATCGCGTACTCGCCGTTGCGCAGCACGACGAACAGGATCGGCAGCCCGAGTTGCGCCGCGGTCCAGATCGATTGCACCGAGTACTGGAAGGACCCGTCACCGACCACCATGACGACCTGCCGCCTCCGGCCGCTGTCCCGCTCGGCCAGGGCGATGCCCACGGCCGCCGGGGTGCTCCAGCCCAGCCCGCCGCTGGCCATGGTGTAGAACGCGTCCGGCTGGGTGATGGGCCAGGCCGCGTGGAGATCGCCGAGATTGGACGGCGTCTCCTCCACCAGGATCGCATCCGCCGAGCAGCTGCGGTACAGCTCGTCGAACACCTCGCGCGCGGCTGGCAGCCCGGTGGTGTCGGCTGCGGCGGGGATCTGCGGCAGGGGGGACATCCGGTGCGGCAGCGGGGGGTTCAGCGGCTGGGTGCGGGCGCCTTGGGGGATCAGCGGCAGCAGCTGGTCGATGGTCAGGACCGGGTCGCCGAGGATGCTGTCCCCGACCGGGGCGCGGCCGGCCTCGGCGGGATCATCGGTGATGTGCCACAGCCGCAGGCCGGGCGGCAGGTAATCGCCCGGGATCCAGGGGTAGTAGCGGAAGACGGGCGCGCCGATGACGACGGCCAGATCATATCCGTCCAGATGCTGGGCCAGCGGCCCGATCGCGAACGGCAGGCCACCTTGGTACAGCCGGTGATCCTCGGGGAACGGCGCCCGCTCCGACGATGGCGCCGCCCACACCGGGGCGTCCATCTTCTCGGCCAGCGCCACGGCCTGATCCCAGCCCGACGCGCGCGCCACCGCCGCGCCGAAGATCAGGACCGGCCGCTTCGCGGCGGCGATCGCGTCGGCCAGGCGCCGCACCCGGGCCGGATCCGGGCCGATGCGGGCGGACGCGCTCCGCACGACCGCCGGGCCGTCGGCCGGGGCCGCCCAGTCATCCAGCGGCAGCGACAAGAACACCGGGCCCGCGGGCGGCTGGATCGCGGTGGCGTAGGCTCGCATGAACGCGGCGGGGATGTCCTGCGCCCGGGCCGGCTGGCAGGCCCATTTGACCCAGGGCCTGGGCATGACCTCCGGGTCGACGTTGGTCAGCCACGGTTCGAGCAGCAGCATCCGGCGATCTTGCTGCCCGGCCGTGACGATCAGCGGCGTGCGGTTCAAGAAGGCAGTCATCAAGTTGCCCTTGGCGTTGCCCAGCCCGGTCGCGGTGTGCACGTTCACCAGCGCCGGAGCCCGTGTCGCCTGAGCGAAGCCGTCCGCTATGGCGATGACCGACGCCTCCTGGAGAGCGAGTACGAACCGGAAGTCGTCCGGGAAATTCGCCAGGAATGTCTCCTCAGTAGATCCTGGATTACCGAAGACCGTTGTCAGCCCGAGATCGCGAAGCAGCTGAAATGTCGCCTCGCGGACATTTAGAGCCCGTTCTGGGCCCGTACCTGCATTCATGTCTTTCACCGCCTATTAGTAGTTTGTTCATTACGGAGGTAAGTGCCAAAGTAATGCTGGCTTTCGTCTCATTGCCCAGCGCTATGAACAGAGCCAGGCGGGCGGCGTAATGCCGCCCTGCCGGACCCAGGTCTCGTGCGGTTGCCGCGCGTGCGGCACCCGCCGCCTGGGCACGGGTCACTCGACCCGGTCGAGCTCAGGCTCGGGATGTTCGCCCAGGTACTCCACCCATGCCCGCTTGATGCACGGGTAATGCTTGCAGGCCTGCCAGATCGCCAGGGCCCGGTTCCGCGCCGGGCCCTGCGCCGGGGCCATGCCCAGGTCACGCTGGATGGTCGGCAGCGCCACGTTCACGATGCTGAAGTCGAGCTGGAGCACGAACTGCGCGGTCAGCCTCGCCGGTGAGCGACGGACCGCCGAGCGTCCCGAATGTCTTGACGTAATGCGCGCCGGCCGGGAGCAGCCTGGTGACGACGGAAGCGGCGGAGGTTCCCTCGGGCAGCGTGCGGAAGGGCGTGCGGAAGGGCTTGCTGAAGGACCGGGATTACTCGCCGAACAAGATCTTGGCGAAGTCGCCGGCGGTGCCGGCGCGGGCCCAGTCGCGTTGCAGCTCGCAGATCAGCTGCACCCAGCTCACCGGCTGCGCACCAGCCAGGGCGAGCCGCTCCAGCGCGGCCCGGTGAGCCTCGGCCGACGTGCCGCCCACCGCGTCGACGACCGGGTAGGTCTCGTAACCCTCGCGCATCGCGTCCAGCGACGGGAAGGACAGGCAGGCCTCGGTCCACAGCGCGGCCATGACCAGCTTCCTGCGGCCCGTGGCCACCACCGCGTCGCGGAAGTCGGTATCTTCCCAGGCATTGATCGAAGTGCGGTCCAGCGCCTCGACGTGCGGCAAGACCGCCTGCAGCTCGGGGATCGTCGGGGCATTGCGGCCCGTCTTTACATTCACGGTCGACAGCACGATCGGTACTCCGTACAGCACTGCGATCTTGGCGACCCGCACGATGTTGCGGACGAGAGGGTCGTGATCCATCGACTTGATCGAGTTCACCTGCGCGGGCTGGTAGTCGATGATCACCAGCGCGCAGTTGGCGGGCGTAAGCAGATGGTCTGTACGCGGGTCGCGAATCGGGTCACTGGTCATGCCGGTCCTCCTGGAATCCGAGGCGGCGACGCACCGGGCATCGGCCGTCGTCTTGCCGCCGTAGCCAGCTGCAATTCTTGTGGCGCGATGTCCGGCACCCAAATAGTTCGATTACATGCACCCATGCGTGTGCGCTATGGTCCCATGCGGCGCCGTTACTTGATGGAGGCCCGGGCCGAAGAGACCGCAGCTGTCGGCTCCTGGACGCGGCGATCGAGGTCCCGGGCAAGGCCGACGCCGGTGGCGCAGGCTCAGCGAGGCAGGCGGCCGGTACCGCTGCCCGCTGGAGAAGTAGGAGAACATGCTGGCAGCCGTAACCGGACTATTTTTCTTGGCCCAAATACAACTGAGGCTAATGAATCAGCCCTGGCCATGTTGTCGCATCCGGTGTTTCATGGGGAACGTTGCCTCACGCGGCGAGGGTGAAGGGTGCAGACGTGGTGCTTGTCGGCCGGCCAGCAGAACGCGAAGCGCTCGGCGGCCTGCTGGCCCAGGCCGCCGAAGGTTACAGCGGCGCGCTGGTGCTGCACGGTGAGGCCGGGGTCGGCAAGACCGCGCTGCTGGACGACACGGTCGCCGCTGCGGCGGCAGCGGGCATGCAGACCGCGCGGCTGACCGGGGTGGAGCCGGAGACGCAGCTGGGCTATGCCGGGCTGCACCGGTTCCTGCTCCCGTTCGCGGGCCACCTGGAGCGGCTGCCTGGCCCGCAGCGGGACGCGCTGCGGAGCACGTTCGGTCTAGTGGCCGGGCCGCCGGCGGACCGGTTCCTGGTCGCGCTGGCCGTGCTGACGCTGCTGGCCGAGGTAGCGTCGGCCGCGCCGCTGGTGTGCGTAGTCGATGACGTGCAGTGGCTGGATCCCGAATCGGTAGTAGTGCTGGGCTTCGTGGCGCGCCGCCTGTATGCCGAGCGGGTGGTGCTGCTGTTCGCCGCGCGTGAGCCGAACGGCGAGCTGCCGGCGCTGGCGGGGCTGCCTGAGCTCGTGCTCGGCGGGCTTGATGACCAGGCGGCGGTGGAGTTGCTATCGTCGCGGGTGCCGGGACCGCTGAGCCCGGCGGTCGGCGCCCGGATCGTCGCGGAGACCGGCGGGAATCCGCTGGCGCTGGTGGAGGTGGCCCGGGAGCTGTCGCCGGCCCAGCTGGCGGGTGCGGAGGTGCTGCCCGAGCCGCTGCATGTCGGCGGCTCGCTGGAGCAGGCGTTCAGCCGCCGGGTGGGTCGGCTGCCGCCGGAGACACGGCTACTGCTGGCGGTGGCCGCGGCCGAGCCGGCCGCCTCGCAAACCGTGTTGTGGCGCGCGGCCGAGCACCTCCATATCGATCCGGAGGTGGCCGCCTCGGCTGATCTGGGCGGCCTGGCCGAGATCGGCTCGCAGGTGGAGTTCCGGCATCCGCTGATCCGTTCGGTGGCCTACCACGCCACGCCCTTGCGGCAGCGGCGCCGGATTCATCAGGCACTCGCGGCCGTGGGTGACGCGGATGAGCGGCCGGATCGGGTGGCCTGGCACCTGGGTATGGCGGCGCGCGGGCCCGATGAGGCGGTGGCGGCCCGGCTGGAGCAGGCGGCCGGGCAGGCCCGGGATCGCGGCGGGTACGCCGCCACGGTGACGTTCTTGTCGCGTGCGGCGGAGCTGTCGGCCGAGGAGCGCCTGCGCGCCCGGCGGCTGATCGCGGCGGCCGAGGCGGCGCTGATCGCGGGCCAGCCTTTCCGGGCTGGCGCGCTGCTGGAGGAGGCGGCGCCGCAGCTGGGCGGCCCGCTGGCTCGCGCTCAGGCCAGGCGGCTGCACGGCATGATCCAGCTGGCCCTGGGCCAGACGGCCGAGGCGGCACCGGTCCTGCTGCAGGCGGCGCGGGCGCTCGCGTCGGCCGACCCGCACGGTGCCCGCGAGGCGCTGCTCGAGGCGGTCCAGGCGGCGCGGTACGCCGGCTGGTCGCCAAGCCGGGCGGTCTTGCTGGAGATAGCGGCCGCAGCGCGTTCGATGCCGGCCGCAGCGGGGTCGGAGGCGTCGGCGGCCGACCTGCTGCTGGACGGATTCGCCGCCCGGACGACCGCCGGCTATCCGGCGAGCGTGTCGCTGTTCCGCCGAGCCATCGCCAAGCTGCGCGCCGGCGATCTCAGCCCGCAGGAGGGCCTGCGCTGGCTCGGGCTCGGCTGCGTTGCGGCGGCGGACCTGTTCGATGACCAGGCCCAGTACGCGCTGGTCATCCGCATGGTGCAGCTGGCCCGCGACCATGGGGCGCTGACTGCGCTGCCGGTAGCGCTCAACAACCAGGGCGTGTACGCCGAGGTGGCGGCCGGCCGGTTCGACGCCGCCCGGGCCTGCTTCGCCGAGGCATCCGATATCTCCGCGGCCACCGGAAATCCTGGCGTCGTCGGGACGGCCGGCGTCGCGGAGCTGTACGAGCTCGTCTGGCGCGGCCGCGAAGCGGACGCGCGCCGGGTCGCGGCGGCGGTGGTCGGCGAGGCGACCAGCGCCGATCGCGGCGGACAGAGCATCACCGCCCAGCACTGCCTGGCCGTGCTCGAGCTCGGCCTGGGTAACTACCAGGCGGCGCTGCAGTACGCGCTCGGCGTCTATGAGGACGACGCCCCGGTCCTCGGCTCTAATGTGCTGCCCAACCTGGTCGAGGCCGCCGCGCGCTGCGGCGAGACCGAGATAGCCGAGACCGCGCTCGGGCGGCTCGCCGAGCGGGCGCTCGCGGCGGGGACGCCGCTGGCGTTCGGGCTGCTCGCCCGGTCGCGGGCGCTGCTGGCCAGCGACGCCGACGCCGAGCGTCTTTATGAGCAGGCCATCGAGCACCTGAAGGCGTGCCCGTCGGCGCCCCAGCTCGCCCGCGCCTACCTGGTGTACGGGGAATGGCTGCGCCGCCGGCGGCGCCGTCGCGACGCGCGCGAGCAGCTCCGCACCGCGCACGAGATGTTCACCTCGATGGGCGCCGAAGCCTTCGCCGAACGGGCCCGCATCGAGCTGCTGGCCACCGGGGAACGCGCCCGCCCGCGGACCGCCGATACCGCCGACGAGCTCACGCCGCAGGAGGCGCAGATCGCCCGGCTGGTCAGCCAGGGCGACAGCAACCGGGACATCGCCGCGCAGCTGTTCCTGAGCCCCTCTACCGTCGACTACCACCTGCGCAAGGTATTTCGGAAGACTGGCGTGACATCCCGCACGCAGCTCGCACGCACCATGACCGCTGACCGCCCGTGAACCACGGCTCGTTCGGCATCGAAAAAGACGTTACCGGCCGCCGACGGCCAGGATCTGCCCGTTCCTGGCGCACCTGCGCGCGTACGCCTTGCTCACCTCAGGGAAGCCCACCGGCTGCTTCGCTGGCCGTGAGCCTTGCGGTCTCAGCGCTGGTCCAGCCGGGTGGGTGCAGGATCGCTGCCCAGGCGGTCGGGATCTCTGGGCCGTAATGGTGGCCGTGCCCGGGCGGCACCCCGGTGGCCGCGATCAGATCGGCGGTGACCTGCCAGAACGTGAGGAATGGATACCAGTGCAGCTGCGGGATGACGTCAGGTCCCCGGGGTTCAGCGAGCCAGTCGGGTTCATGCAGAGCCAGGTCCGGTGACCACCACACGACGGGGTCGGAGGCGTGCTGCAGGTAGACGATCTCGGGATGGAACAAGGCGCCGCCGGGCCGACGCAGGTTGCTGGCGGCCGCGGCGAAGCGCACCGTGCGGCCGCCGCGGTAGACCGGTAGCCACTCGGGGCTGCTCTTGGCGCGTGCGCGGGTCAGTTCACGCCACAGTTCGCTGTCGTTGGGCGGCCCGACGAACAATGCCCCGCTGGCGGCACCGTGACGTCGGCGACGCCGGAGAACGCCGCCTGCGCGCCGAACGCACCCAGGCTTTCGCCGAAGACGACCAGCCGGGGGCGGTGGCTTGCGGGAAGAGCCGACCAGTAGGCGTAGATGGTGTTGAACAGCGTCCGGCCGGACTGTCGCGCCTGTGGCCGCTGGGCCAAGAAGGAGATCCAGCTGGGCAGGTAGGAGTACTGCATCGCGGCGATCGCGGTGTTCCCGCCGTACATGTACTCCAGCGGGTCGGCCAGGTCTGGATCGATGAAGCCGCTGCCGGTCGGAGTCGCGATGGCGAGCAGCGCGCGCCGGAACGCGCCCGTGCGTTTCAGCTCGCGCAGGACCAGATTGGCCTCGCCCTGCAAGGTCGGGGCCGAGGCGAGCCCGGCGTAGACCCGGATCGGCTCGGCCGCATGCCGCCCGGTGAGCTGTTCGATTTCGGCCACGGCTGGCCCGCCCGCCACGAAGGCCCGGCCCTGTCTGCCGAGGGAATCCCATGGCACCAGCGAGGACGGGCTGCCCGAACGAAGCGGTGACGCAGGACGAGACACCCCCGGATTATTGCCATTATTTTCGGCCGAAAAGGTCGCGTCGGCGATGCGCAGCAGCACCTGACCTGCGAATCCGGTGGCCAGGCCCACGGCAAGGGTGACGACCACCACCGTTGCGATCAACGGGGCAGCGAAACGTGGCGGATGGCGGCGTACCCGCGCAGCGAGCACGAGACAGACGGCACGGATTAGCCGCACGATCCCGACGATGGCCGCCGCGACCCCCGCGGCGATTACGAACACCCCGAGGTACAGATAGCGTCCGGTCCCAGGCTCCCCCATCGCCCGGCGAATGTCATTTTGCCAGCCGGCGCTCAGCCACGAAATGATCGGGACCGTGACCAGCGCTAGCACCCCGAGCATGTACCACGCCTGCCGCACCAGCCGCGCGCTGGGGTGCGGAACCCCGATGCGGCGGCCGGCCCACGACAAGGCGACGCCCAGGCCGTAACCCACAGCTGCCGCGCAGCCCGAGACAAGTCCCTGCGCCAGCCATGACCGGGGCAGCAGGGAGGGCGTGAGCGCCAAGACGAAGAAGAGCCATCCGAACGTCATCCCGAGGTAACTCAGGCTGCGTGCGCAGCGCCGCAGATGCCCGAACCGGCGGTGCGCCGCTGCCGTGCCCGTGTGCCGCGCGCCCTCTGCGGCGGAATCAGGGACGGGCATGCCCGAATCGCCGCCTAGGCCACGATCTTCCATGCCATCAGCCCGAACAGCACCCCCAAAGCGTTCGTGGCCCAGTGCATCCCGGCGCTGGCCAGCAGACTGCCGCTGCGCCGCCGCAGTTCACCCGCCACGACACCGCCCAGCGCCGTGAACGCGACCGTACCGAGCACGGCAAGCAGGTTCCCCGACGCGCCGGCACCGCCGAACACCTCGTGCACCCCGCGGTTGGCTGCCGCAAGATGCAGCGAGGGCAGTACATGCCACAATCCGAACAGGACCGAAGAGGTCAGCAACACCCGCCATGTGGTCATGTGCCGCGACAGCATTCCCCACAGCACCGACCGGAAGGCCACCTCTTCGAGCAGGATCGTGCCGACCGGGATGACGATGAACGCCGATACCAGCGCGCCGGCCACGCCCAGGTGATAGCGGGCGTCAAGGAACGCCGGCCGGGTCAGCGGCAGCAGAAAACCCGCAAGGTAGATCCCGGCCACGATCGCGATCGCGCCGCCCGCCCACAGGGCACCCGAGCGCACCCGGCCCCGGCCAAGTCCGAGCTGTTCCCAGCTCAACCCCTTCTTCCGGGCGTAACCCAGCAGCGCCAGAGCCGCGACCGGGGGAAGCCAGAGGACGCCCGGCGGCAACAGGTGGTACATGACATTCAGCGCCGCGAGCGCGGCGACCACGATGCCCGTGCTGACCAGCGCTGCTCGCCCGTTCCCTGCCCCAAACCCCGCCCGGGCGGCACTCCCCGGCCCAATCCGATCCGACACCATCACCTCTTTTCTAGGCAGCAACACCCGGCCAGCGCGTTTTCATCCAGCGACACGAGGACATCCTGGACGGGCATGTGCGCGGCGCCCGAGAGCACTTATCCGGTAAAGCTTCACCAGCCTAGGCGCACGCGCGCAAAGGCTGGTCCACTCCCGAGCGCCTTAACTGGATGCCGGCTAATCCCGATTAGCCGGCATCCTCTGGCTGACCGCTAACCTCATTGCTTCCTTTCTTTTCCCCCCTCGAACAGGTCGCGCCAGTCGTCCTCCGAGATGTGGACGCCGTACTTGCTGGCCGCCGCCTTGATCCGCTGCCAGGCTCGGTCCCGCTCCTCGTCGGTGACCCCTTCCACCTGGTCGAACCGCGCAATCGCGTTCCGGACGTGCGCCGCATCGGTGAGGGGTTCTTTGCGTTCGGAGGGAAAGGCGAACTCCGCGTCGGCCAGGCGATCCTTTTCTGCGGTGCTCATGCCCTCCGAACTGCGCGGGATGTCCTCTCCGTGGGCACGCTCGCTCTGGACCTCGCGAGCCTTCTCGATGTTGCGTCGTGCCGCCTCTTTTTGCTTCTCCGTTGACATCGTGCGAACCTCCGTATGGGTGTTGGATGCGCGCTCTCCGCCGGACCGCGTTCATGGGTACAGCCGGCCACAGCGCAGGCAGTTAGTCGACAGTAGTCCATACTGATCCCCGAGGCGGGACGGCTGAACCGGCTCAGCGGCGGCGCCGTCCAGGCCGGGAAGGCCCCGCAGTGGTCGGGTCGAAGTGCCCTAGCCATGCTGCCGCACCCCGTGTTTCATGGGAAACGTTGCCCATGCGCCGGAGAGTGCGCCGGAGAGCGAAAGGTGTGGACGTGGTGCTTGTCGGCCGCCCGGCGGAGCGGGAGGCGCTCGGCGGGCTGTTGGCCCGGGCCGCCGAAGGCTACAGCGGCGCCCTGGTGCTGCGCGGTGAGGCCGGAGTCGGCAAGACCGCGCTGCTGGACGACACAGTCGCGGCCGCGGCGGCGGCAGGCCTGCAGACCTTCCGGCTGACCGGGGTGGAGTCGGAGACGCAGCTGGGCTACGCCGGGCTGCACCGGTTCCTGCTCCCGTTCGCCGATCACCTGGAGCGGCTGCCCGGTCCGCAGCGGGACGCGCTGCGCAGCACGTTCGGGCTGGTGGCCGGGCCGCCAGCGGACCGGTTCCTGGTCGCGCTGGCCGTGCTGACACTGCTGGCCGAGGTGGCTTCGGCGGCGCCGCTGGTGGGCGTGATCGACGACGTGCAGTGGCTGGATCCCGAATCAGCGGTGGTGCTGGGGTTTGTCGCCCGCCGCCTGTACGCGGAGCATGTGGTGCTGCTGTTCGCCATCCGCGAGCCAGACGGCCAGCTGTCGCCGCTGGCGGGTGTACCGGAGCTGGTGCTCGGCGGGCTTGCTGAGGATGCGGCGCTGGAGCTGCTGGCGTCGCTGGCGCCGGGACCGGTGAGCCCGGCGGTCGGCGCGCGGATCGTCGCCGAGACCGGGGGGAATCCGCTGGCGCTGGCCGAGGTGGCCCGGGAGCTGTCACCGGCCCAGCTGGCGGGGGCGGAGCTGCTGCCCGAGCCGCTGCATATCGGCGGGTCGCTGGAGCAGGCGTTCGGCCGCCGGGTGAGCCGGCTGCCGCCGGATACGCGGCTGCTGCTGGCGGTGGCCGCGGCCGAGCCGGCCGCCTCGCAGGCCCTGGTGTGGCGCGCGGCTGAGCAGCTGGGGATCGATCCGGACGCGGCCGCGGCGGCTGATCTGGGCGGCCTGGCCGCGATCGGTCCGCAGGTGGAGTTCCGGCATCCGTTGATCCGCTCGGTCGCCTACCACGGCACGCCGCTGTCGCAGCGGCGCCGGATCCATCAGGCGCTGGCGGCGGCGGGTGACGGCAGTGAGCCAGCCCGGGTCGCCTGGCACCTGGGAATGGCGGCGGCCGGCCCCGATGAGGCGGTGGCGGCCCGGCTGGAGCAGGCGGCGGGGCAGGCCCGGGAGCGCGGCGGGTACGCCGCCACGGTGACGTTCCTGTCTCGCGCGGCGGAGCTGTCGGCCGAGGAGGAACCGCGTGCCCGGCGGCTGCTCGCCGCGGCCGAGGCAGCCCTCACCGCAGGCCAGCCGGGCCGGGCCGGCGCGCTGCTTGAGGAGGCGACGCCGCGGCTCAGCGGTCCGCTGGCCCGCGCTCAGGCCAGGCGGCTGCAGGGCACGATCCGCTTTGCGCTTGGCCAGGCGGCCGAGGCGGCACCGGTCCTGCTGGCGGCGGCGCGGGAACTCGCGCCGGCCGACCCGCGCGGCGCCCGCCAGGCGCTGCTTGAGGCGGTCGAGGCGGCGCGGTACGCCGGCTGGTCGGCCAGCCGGGCGGTCTTGCTGGAGATAGCGGCCGCGGCGCGCGCAACCCAGACCGCTGGCGGGTCGCAAGTATCGGTGACCGACCTGCTGCTGGATGGCTTCGCCGCCCGGGCAGCCGCCGGCTACCAGGCGAGCGCGCCGCTGCTCCGCCGCGCCATCGCCGTGCTGAGCGTCGGTGACCTCAGCCCGGCGGGGGGCCTGCGCCTGCTCGGGCTCGGCTGCGTCGCCGCGGCGGACCTATTCGACGACCAAACCCAGCACGCACTGGCCAACCGCTGGGTGCAGGTGGCTCGCGACCAGGGAGCGCTGACCGTGCTGCCGCAAGCGCTCAACTACGGCGCGTTCGCCGCGGTGGTGGCCGGCCGGTTCGACGCTGCCCGGGCCTGCTTCACCGAGCGACTCGAGATCTCGGCGGCTACCGGGAACCCGGGCGTTGCCGGGACGGCAAGCATCGCGGAGGTGTACGAGCTGGCCTGGCGCGGTCGCGAGACGGACGCGCGCCAGGTCGCGGCGGCTGCCACCCGCGAGGCGACCGGCGCCGGCCGCGGTGCGCAGATCATCTTCGCCCAGTACGCCCTGGCCGTGCTCGAGCTCGGCCTGGGCAACTACCAGGCAGCGCTGCAATGCGCCCTGGGTCTCTACGAAGACGATGCCCCCCACCTGGTCAACTACGTGCTGCCCGACCTAGTCGAGGCCGCCGCACGATGCGGCGAGACCGGGATAGCCGAGGCCGCGCTGGGGCGGCTCGCCGAGCGGGCGGCCGCGGCCGGCACCCCGCAGGCACTCGGGCTGCTCGCCCGATCCCGGGCCCTGCTGGCCGACGACGCCGACGCCGAGCCCCTCTACGCCGAGGCCATCGAGCACCTGAGACAGTGCCAGGCCAGACCCCAGCTCGCCCGCGCCCACCTGGTGTACGGCGAATGGCTGCGCCGCCAGCGCCGCCGCCGCGACGCCCGCGAGCAGCTGCGCACCGCGCATGAGATGTTCACCTCGATGGGCGCCGGGGCGTTCGCCGAACGGGCCCGGGTCGAGCTGCTGGCCACCGGGGAACGCGCCCGGCAACGGGTCATCGGGACCGAAGATGAGCTCACGCCGCAGGAGGCGCAGATCGCCCGGCTGGTCAGCGAGGGGGACAGCAACCGGGACATCGCCGCGCAGTTGTTCCTGAGCCCGTCCACCGTCGACTATCACCTGCGGAAGGTGTTCCGGAAGACCGGCGTGACCTCCCGCACCCAGCTCGCCCGCACGATGACCGCCGATCGCGCATGACCATGGGTTCGCAGGTCAGCCTCGGGGGAGGACGAACCTCTCGACGGCGTTGGCGAAGCCTTCGTCGGTGTTGGCGGTGGTGACCCGCCGGGCGGCGCGCTGGACTTCGAGACTGGCGTTACCCATGGCGATGCTCAGCCCGGAGTGCGCGAACATCAGCACGTCGTTGGCCGCGTCGCCGATGGTGGCGATTTCTTCCGGCGGGATCTGAAACCTGGCGGACAGGTAGCGGGCGACCGCGCCCTTGTTGGCGTTCGGGTGGGTGACGTCGAGGTAGTAGGGCTGGGAACGGGAAGCGGCCACATGGTCGCCGAACTGGTCGTGGACGGCGGTGGTGGCCCGGGCGACCGCGTCGAAGTCGCCGCTCACGCCGACCAGCTTCGCGACGTCGCTGGTGAGCCCGTCGAGGCTGACCATGACCTTCGGCTCGAATCGTACCGTCCTGGATTCCGGTGCCACGCGGTAGCCGTTCGGATCGGGCACGTACCAGTCCGGACCGCGGTAGATCCAGGTGACGAGGCCGAAGGACCCGACGAGATCGGACACCGGCACCACGAGCCCCTCGGGCAGCACGTGCTGCTCGACCACCGACATGTCCGGGTTGACCAGCAGCCCGCCGTTAAAGGCGGCGATCGGGGTGGTGAGGCCGAGCGGCTCGATCAGCATCGCCATGCCCCGCGGCGGGCGGCCGCTGGTGATCGCGAACAAGATCCCGGCGTCGCGGAGCTTGTGCACCGCGTTGATCGCCCGGTCGGTCAGTTCCTTGTCCGGGGTCACCAGCGTCCCGTCGACATCGGCCAGCAGCAGCCGGATCGTACCCGTATCCGTCATCGCCGGCCTCCTTTCTCTTGAGTTTCCCTTGAGCTCGACAGGGCCAGTTCCTCGCCTTGGCCTCAACCCGACCTGACGGACCGCTTACCAACTGCGGTGAGCAGTGAGCCTATTGCGAGGCAGGGCGGCATCGACGCCCCGGTCGGAGGGCCTGTTGCCCTCCATGACTGGCATGGTCATGACGTACTCGCTCCTAGCTGGGCGGTTCCGGGATAGCCGGGTCCGGGCTCGGACGGCAGGACCGCGACCATATAGAAAGTGGGCCACAGCGGAGGCGATCAAGCTTCAGTAGTCCCTACTGCTTTCTAAGACGGGGAGTACTGGACGGCGGGTCCGGCGTCTGGGACGTGCTCACGGTGCCGAGAGCACCAGGCGGCTTCTGCCTGCCGACGGCCGAGAACTCCCACCATAGCGCCATCCTATGGCACCACAGCCGTCATCGCCTTGCCTAGCGCGCGCCGGCGGGATGGACTTGTGTATGAGTGACAGGCCGCCGCATCAGCGGGCCGAGAGAATCAGGCTTTTCCTGGCTGCGGCCAGATAAGTCAGCAGAAGGGTAGGCGTCTACGGTGAAGCGTTCCAGTTGGCTGTGGATACCGAGCCAGAAAATGATTCCAGAAGAGGTGGCCCCGGTAGTTTCCCGGCGCAATACCAGGGCTATTGCCGAGGAGCTGTCATGTTTATATTCGTCTCCATCATCGCCATCCTGATCTGGACCGCATTCTGGGGCGCAATCCGCTTGGAGCGCACCATGGGAGATACACGTCTCTCGGACCGGGACACCGCAGCGCCAGGTCAAGCACTTAGGCATGGCAGCTCGCAGATAGGGCCACCGTCGGAAGGCGATGAGCCCAAGCCGACAACGCCATCCCAGGATCGCGGCCTCCTCCCTCGGGCCAGAATGTGGGGGCCCACACACGTCGACCCCAGGTAATGGAGCAGCCGGAACACATCCGAGCAGTCCGTGGCGCCGTTCGGGCCGTGCCCATGATGGATGGAAAGGTGACGGAAGGAGATGCTTGAGACCAGGTGGCCGCTGATCGGCCGCGGCGAAGAGCTCTCTCGGTTGACTGCCGCGCTGGCGGCCCGGCGGGGGGCCGTGATTACCGGCCCGGCCGGGGCAGGCAAGACAACCCTCGCCATGATGTGCCTGCAGCAGGTCCGAGACCGGAAGATGTCGGTGGCCCGCATGACCGCCACGCACGCGTCGCAGCGTCTGATGTTCGGGACGCTGGCGCCGATCCTGCCGCCCGACCCGGCCGTTGACCGCCTTTCCCGCGACGGCCACGGCCAGCTGCTGCGGTTCTACGCCCGAGCCGTGACCAGCAGGGCCGAGGGGCGCCCGCTGGTGGTGTCCGTCGATGACGCCCACCTGCTCGACGACGGGTCGGCCACACTGGTGCATCAGCTGGCCATGACCGGGGCCGCCACGGTCCTGCTTACCGTGCAGTCGGGTGAGCGAGCGCCCGACCCGGTGGTGGCCCTGTGGAAAGACGGCCTGGCCGAGCGCATCGAAGTAGGCGCCCTCGGCGATGCGGCGATCGAGGAGCTGCTGGTCACGGTGCTGGGCGCCCCGGTGGACGCGGCGTCGGTCCTGGTGTTCGCTGATCGTAGCCGGGGCAATCCGCTGTACCTGCGGGAACTGGTGACCGGCGCGGTAGAGACCGGCGCGCTAGCCGAGCAGGGCGGCATCTGGCGTCTTCGGGTCGGCGTGCTGCGGCCCACGGCGCGGCTGGCCGAGCTGGTCGCGCTGCGCCTGGGCGACCTTTCTGACGCCGAGCGGACCGTGCTGGAGCTGCTGGCCGTAGGCGAGCCGCTCGGTCAGGCCCGGCTGGACAGCCTGGCCGATCCCGTAGCCGTCGAGGCCCTTGAGCGCAAAGGCCTGATCGCCAGCCGTAGGGACGGCCGCCGTGTCGAGGTGTGGCTCACCCATCCTGTCTACGGAGATGTGGTCCGAGCGGGGATCACCCCGCTGCGCGAGCGGGCCCTCGCCCGGTCGCTGGCCGAGGCGGTCGAGGCGATCGGCGCACGGCGGCGGGACGACACCTTGCTGCTGGCGTCGCTGCGCCTGACCGGCGGTGGCGGCAGCGCCGAACTCCTGGTGGCCGGGGCGATCGCCGCGCGGGCTCGTCACGACCATTCCCTGGCCGAGCGGCTGGCGCGGGTGGCCATGGCCGAGGGCGGCGGGTTCGAAGCACGGTTGATAGCCGCCGAGGCCGCCCACTTCCTGGGTCGCCCGAGCCAGGCGGAGCGCGAGCTTGCCGCACTGGCCGCGGACGCGGCCGGCGACGCGGAGCGTGCTCGTGTGGCCCTAGCCCGCTTTGACAACGCCTACTTCCTTCACGGCCGAGAAGCTGACTCGCGGCTGCTCGACGAGGCGGCCGATGCCGTCGCCGATCCGCTCTGGCGCGACAAGCTGCTCTCCCGGCGCTTTTGCGTCATGGGCTCCAGGCGCGGGCCGCGGGCCGCGGTGGAGGCCGGACGGGCCTGGCTCCGGGCGCCGGGCTCGGGGCCGTTCACCGCCGCGCACGCGGCAGTGTCCTACGGGCTGGTCCGGCTCGGTCGCCTTGACGACGCCATCGAGCTGCTGAGTCCGATCCTCGGACTCAGCAGCTCGACGGCGACGATGCCGACGGCCGACCAGCCGTGGGATGAGTGGGCTCCCTATGGAGTCGCCATCTATGCGCTGGTGTACGCGGGCCGTCTCGGCGAAGCCGAAGAGCTCCTCACCCGTGCCTGGGGGCTGGTCGTCGATCAGCCCGCCGCCGAAATCAGAAGCTGCGTCGCCGGCTGGCTCGCCGCCGTACACCTCGAACAAGGCCGCGTGGCTAGCGCCTTCCGCCGGGCCACCGATTTGGCGTCATGCTCGTCGCGCTTGCGGTCGACGCGGTCGTGCATGGCCTGCACTTTCGCGGCGGCATCGGCTTTCATCGACTTCCACTGGCTTTTCGTGTGGTCGGTGGCCTGCTCGGCCTTGTCCTTCACGGCACTTTGACGGGCGGCGATATCTGCCTTGGCGTGGCTGAGATGCGCCTTGACCTGCTCGTTGGTTTCCTGCTGGCTTTGTTCGAACGAACTCTTCAGGTCCGCTGCCCGCTTTTGCAGGGCGTCTATCTGGTCGGAAATGGTCATCGTATTTCTCCTTGATCTGGATTAACAGGCAGTTCTGCTATGACAGCCGGCCAGTTAAAGGCCCGGTGCAAGTGCGTGGCCGGGCGTTCAGCCGGTGATGTGGAGGTCGTCGCGGACGTCGATGACGCCGTTGGCCATCTCCGCGGCATTGACCACCGCGTCGTGTTCGGCCCGGGTGTGGACATGGCCGGTCAGCGTGATGATGCCTTCCTTGATATCCACCTTCACGTCGCTGTCGTCGGGAACCAGCGCGGAGCGCCTCAGCGCCTCCTGGACGTGCAAGTCGACGTCGACCAGGTCGGCGTCGTAGCTGATGTCGATGTCGTCCCTGACGTTGCGGACACCGGTCAGCCCGGCCACCGCCGATTCGGCGGCGGTGCGCTGTGAGTCATAGGCGACGGTGCCGGTCAGGGTGAGGTTGCCGTCGTATGCGGTCGCCTCCACGCCGTCCGGCACGGCGGTGGTCCGCTCGAGCGCCTCGTTCGCCGCGGTGGTCAGCATGGCGTCATCGCGATAGTCGCCCGGCGGCAGCACTACCTCCAGATGGTTGTGCACGCGGGTCACCCCGGTCACCCGGCGCGCCGCGGCGGCCGCCTCCAGGTACTGCGGGGAGCTCGGCACGGTGCCGTCGAGTGCTACCTCCCCGTTCACGTTCCTGACGGTGATTTTCGCCGCGTCGATACGCGGGTCGAAGCGGAGCTCGGCTGCGACCGCCTCGCGGACGTCCTTGGTCTTACCCATGGCCCGAATTTTCTCCCTAGGCGGATGAACGGCGGTGGCCGCTCGTTAGCCAGTCCACGCCACAGTCTTTCCGTAGCAAAGTCGATACCGGCTCTGCCGATATCGACCCGCGCTATCGGACGAGTGTGTGCACGATTCCGGCGGTGGCTGATTCATCAGGTGCCGGGCCGGTCAGTAATTCCGCTGCGTAAATCAGTAATTCCCGCTCCGCAAACCAGTAGCGACTACGCCTTGTCTGATCGCTTCCGCCGTGGTCGGCTGTAAGCATCAAGACCGGCTTGGCCTGCCACGCGAGGCACCGGCCGAACACGAAGCAGGGAAGTTAAGATGCTGGAAGACAGTGGGTACGGGACGCTCCCCAGGCGCCGGGGCAGTGGCAGTTGGCTTACGCATGCCATCGTGGGGGTGCTGGCGGCCGGGCTCGCGATCGCCGTTATCCTGTTGTTCTTCACCCCGGCGTCGGGAAATTCGCTGCCCGGAAGCGACGCAGTGCCTTCCCCGGCTCCCTCATCTGCCCCGCTGGCCAGCGGCCAGCAGGACATCGTCAACAAGGTCAAGCCGGGCCTGGTGCTCATCAACACCACGCTGCAGTACAACAGCGAGGCGGCCGCCGGAACCGGCATGGTGGTCAACGCCGACGGGCTGGTGCTGACCAACAACCACGTCATCGAGGACTCCACCAAGATCACCGCGACCGTGGTCTCGACGGGCAAGACCTATCAGGCGAGGGTCATTGGCTACGACCAGACCGGTGACGTCGCGCTGATCCAGCTGCAGAACGCATCCGGGCTGACGACGGTACCGATCGGCAACTCCTCCTCGGCTAAGGCCGGAGAGGCGGTCGTGGCCATGGGCAACGCCGAGGGCAAGGGCTCCATCACCGCGACGCCTGGCCATATCACGGCACTGAACCAGACCATCACCGCGAGCGACGAAGCAGGCTCGACCACCTCCGAGACGCTGTACGGAACGATCGAGACGAACGCCGACATCGTGCCCGGCGACTCCGGCGGCCCGCTGGCGAGCCCGGCCGGCGTCATCGGCATGGACACCGCCGGCAACGACCCGAGCGGCCAGGAAGCTGCCGCCGGATTCGCGATCCCGATCAACACGGCGCTGGCGGTCGCCCGGCAGATCGCCGCCGGCCACGCCAGCTCCGTCATCACGATCGGCTACCCGCCCTTCCTGGGCATCTTCATCGGCTCCGGATCCAGCAGCAACCCGCAGACGCAGGCCCAGCAACAAGAGCAGCAGAACGGCGGCTCCGGCGGCTCCGGCGGTTCCGGCGGTTCCGGGAGTACCCCGGGGTGCTACAGCAGCAATGCTGACCTGACCGTGCCGTCGGACATCGCGCCGGTGAGCTCCGGCACCCTGATCGACGGGACGATCTGCGGGAGCCCCGCGGCCGCGGCCGGCATGACCGGCGGAGCGGTCATCACGGCTGTGAACGGGCAGGCGGTCGGCTCGCCCGACGACCTGGCCAGCATCCTGGCGCGGTTCCACCCGGGCGACACCATCTCCGTCACCTGGGTGAGCCCGTCCGGGCAACGCACGACCAGCAGCCTGCACTTGACCGCCGGCCCGCCGCAGTGATACCCCAAGCAAGCGTGAAGCACAGTCAGGACGTCGAGCTCGTCCGGGATAAGAACGTCGTCGCGGTCATCGATTTTCGCCGGACAACCATCTACGCTACCGATGCGTCGCCCGGCCAACGGCCGGAGCACCTCGTTGCCACCGATCCGCGTGGCCGCTTCCACCAGGTTCACCACCGCGCCGGGAACCCGGAGGGCACCTACGAGGACGACAGCCCAGAGTACTGGCGCGAGATCACCGAGACCCTGGCACCGGCGGCGGCGATTCTGTTGCTAGGGCACGGCGCGGGCAAGGCAAATGCATCTCACCACTGGGTGGCCTACGTCGAGAAGCACCGCAAGGATGTCGCCGCCAAGGTGGTCGCCGACGTGCGGGTCGACATCGATCATCTGGATGACACGCAGGTGCTACGACTGGCGCAGTACTACTTCGCCGGGCCTCCCTTGAGGGACTTCGGGGACGGTCGTTGGGGACAGTTAGGGGTGAGAATCCGTCAATAGACGGCGCTCCGAGACTCCCAAGACCATGAGGGACCGGTACGGGTTTTCCGGCCTGCCGAAGGGCAGATGTTCACCGTAGGTGTGCGTGACGCGTCCTGGAATAACTCGTGTGCTGCGGGCCGGAGTGTCCCGGCACGTCGGCCGCGGCCGGCTGCGGCGGGACCGGGCCCGCGGCCCGCACCCTCCGCCTCTCCAGCCCCGCCGGCACCACGGGAGCTTGCGCGCACCGCCGCGCGCCCCGCACCATCGGGCATGGTTGTGGCACCGTACCCACTCTTCCGGGTAGGGTGCCGTTTTCTCGCGGGGATCGCGCGTCCCGCATGGGGTGCGTGTGCCCCTGGTCCTGTGTAGGGGCTCGGGAGCCACCGCTAGTGTCGGGGCTCGATTGGTCGTTGTGATCCACTGGCTTGGAGCGAGCACGTGTGGCTGGGTCAGTGCTCGTTGACGCCAATGATGCGGAGGCCGTCGTGATCGGCGAAGTCGTTGAAGTCCTTGATGTTGAGGGTTGCGAGCGGGAGGTCGTGGACCAGGCTGCATGCCACGATCCAAGTATCGTTCACCGGCCTGGGACGGCCCCGTCGCTCAGCACGGGCTTGCGGTTCGCCCCAACGGACCGCGACCTGCTCGGAGTACGGGAGCGTGACCACGTGCTGCCGCCAGTCCGCCAGCGAGGCCAGCTTGCGCGGCCCCCAGCTCCGCAGCACCGTCCACTTGGTCAGCTCACCGACGGTGACGAATGTGATACACCAGGTCTGGCCCGTCAGCCGGGTCCGCAGCGGGTCGGTCAGGCGGCCGCGCAGGCTGGCAGAGGCGACGTCAGTATCGAGGACTACGAAGCTCACGCCAGGCCGGAACGCCGGGATGCGTACAGGTCGGCCAGGAACTCGTCTCAGTCTTGGTCGGAGTCGAACAGCCCGGGGCGGGCCATCTCATCTACCGAGGTGACCGGCCGGACACCCTGGCGGCGGGCCAGCTCCTCCACCGGCACCTCACCGGCGGCAAGCGGCGCCGTAGCGGGTTCGCCGTGCTCAGACGACATGATCACCACCTCACTCGCCTCCCTATTCTCGCACGACTAACGCTCCACGAGGCAGGCATAGGCAGCCTGCCCGGCTTGCGGCAGTCAATACGAGCATCCGAGTGCGGGCCCGAGAGTACCAGGGAAAGAGACGGGCAAGAGTAAAACGGGGGCGCTAGGCCGACTGCGGAGAGGCGCCATGATCCAAGAGGTATGCCTGCTCACGGTTCACGAGCCGTACGAGTCGCATGATCATCCCGTGCCGATCAACGCGACTATCGTGCACGCGAAGACGCTGCTTCACCCGCAGGTGCTGCAACCAGATGGCGGACGGATGTACCGGTGCCTGACCGAGTTTCCAGGAAGGTCAACTGGCTGCATCGTGCCGGTATCAACCCTGACGGCCGAACTCAGTCGGCGCGCCAAGTTGCTTGGACTGATGTGGGACTTAGACAACACCCCTCTATGGAGGCGGGTGCCAAATCCGAAAACATCCGCTTTGCGCGTCAGCTCACGATCGAGGCGACGATGCAGATCTTATGCTTCGCCGACGGTAACGGCAGCTCCCGGCCGCCGGGCTGGGGAGCCACCCCGCCCACGGGAAAAAACCCGAAGCGCTATCGCGGCGCGCGCCTGACGGCGCGCGCGGGCCCCGTGCCGGTCATCGTAGCCACGGTTGCACTCGCCGCCGGGCAAAGCGCAGCCCCCGCAACTCCTCGCGCCCTCTCAGCCTCCTTCGGCGGTGCGAGCCGCGCCGCCCAACCGGACGAGGCCAACCGTAATCACCTGGCCAACCAGGGACAGTTGGATCAGCCACTCGTCGCGAAGCGAGTTTCAGCCGTGTTCGTTCATCCACACAGAGATGTGGGCGGGCTCCAGAGCCTTCTGCACGACCGTAGTCAGGTCCTGGCGGACCGAGTCGAGGTCCACGGCGTCCTTCCGCCGGCAACGCCAGTCCGGCGATGAAAACCGCGCCCGCGGCGATCCGGTCCGCGATCCCGGGGGTCAGCGACAGGGACGAGGCGGGCACCAGGGCCAGGGCCACCAGGCTGCCGGAGTAGGCCAGCCACTTGATCTGCTGCCGCTGTACGGTCGTCCCTCGCCGGCTGCGGGCGAACAGCGACCACGCCGACAAGACGACACAGCACAGCAACCCGGCCAGCCCGGCGACGGCCGCGTCGAACGGCAGCGCCGCCGGGGTCACCCCGAACGGGTTGCTCAGCGTCGGCAGGTCTGGCCGGTCCGATCCGGGATCGAATGCCAGCCCGGCGATCGTGGTGACCGCGAACACGCCGCCCAGCCAGCCGACCAGCCGCCAGCGTGGTGAGGGCAGGTGCCCGTCCGGGAACAGCAGGAACAGGAAGACGGCGATCAGCGTGACGAACGGGACCCAGATCCACAGCTGCACCCAGCCGGCATACTCACCGCCGGGCAGGCCGTGGCCCGCCGAGGCCGCCAGCCCGTATTCGAAGGTGGCGAAGTCCACCGCCTGTACCAGGCCCACCGCCGCGAGGATCCAGCCCACCGGGTGGCCTGGGCAGCGCCAGGTCAGCAGGGCGCCGATACAACCGAATCCGACCGCGTACAGGCCGGCGAACCCGCGGATGCCGGCTCGGCATCCAAGCCGGATCGATGTACCCGATCCTGATGCGGCTAGCCGACCGGGGGCTGCTGGAGACGTGCTGGGAGAACGAGCCGGCGCCCGGCAAGCCGCCCAGGCACCTGTACCGGCTCACCGGGGCCGGGCGTGCCTACGCCGCCGCGGCCACGGCCGCCGCGCAAGGCCCGGCCCGGACGCTGACATCGGCGCGGCCGTCACAGCCACGGCTGGAGGGTGCGTGATGCCAGTCCTCGTGGTGCTCGCCGTCCTCGCGGCGGCCGTCTTGCTGCTGGTGCGCGGCGACGGGGATGGCGACGTCCCGGCGCGGATCGTGAACGCCGCGGCGGACTGGCTCCCGGAGGTCCGGCGCGACCGGGGACGCGCGATGGCCGCGGAACTGACCCAGATCGACGGCCGCGGCCGCCGGTGGCGCTTCACCGCGAGCGCGCTGCGGGTCGCGCTGTTCCCGCCGCCCCGGCACCGCCGCCATGTGCTGGCAGTCGGTCTCGGAGGGCTGGCGGCCGCGGTCGGCTCGACCGTGGCGGCCGCGACCGAAGTCCCGGATCTGTCGGTGTTTGTCGCGGTCCTGGGCCTTCTGCTGTGCGGGTACGCGACCGTGCTGACGTCGCGGTCGGTCGCGCCGCGCTGGACCGTGCCCGGCGTCATCGTCGGCGCGGTGGCCCTAGCCGGAGTGGCTGCGGCGATCATTGCCGTCACCCGGATCGCGGTCGCTCACCCGGCTGCGGCCGCCGACGGCAACCACGTGTTCTCGGTTGTGTTCGCGTTCGCCCTGGCGGCATACCTCGCGTTCGCGCTGACCCCGTACTGTCTCGACCAGCATGCCCGCACCGTGCTGTGGTGGGCGCTGGCCGCGGCGCTCGTCGGCGGGGCCAGCTGGATCGTGATTGCCCTGGCCGAACCGGTCCAGCCGGACGGGATCACCGGCTACCGCCGAGCGTGAACGGGTCGCGATGCCATGGTGCTGCACGCTTGGGTCAGGTCACATCGCGCCGACGAGTTCATGGCTTACCCGTCCTGGCAGGCGTACCCGGCGGTTTGGGGGTCGGCTGGGGGTTGCGTGGCCTCCTGGCCGGCGGGGCGGTCCTGGCGATGCGCGCGGCGGCGGTCGCGCAGCAGCGGCCCGGTGAGGCGGGCGACGACGTAGATGGCGAAGCTGAGGCTGGTGATGAACACGCTGGCTTTCACGTTGCTCTGGAAGCTAGCGAGCAGCCCGCCATCGGCGGCGACCACGGCGAACACGATCGAGAGCCCGGCGACGACCAGCGGGCTGGCGGAAAGCCGCTGCGCGGCCGCGGCCGGGGTGATGGCCAGGCTGAGCACGAGCAGGGTGCCGACCACCTGGGCGGCGCCGGTCACCGTGAGGGCGAGCACGACCAGGAACAGCAACCCCAGGCCGCGGACCGGCACGCCGCGCGCTTCGGTGGCCTCGGGATCGACCGAGGCGAACAGCAACGGCCGGTACCAGATGCCCATGACGGCTATGACGATAAGGCAGATGACGAGCAGGATGATGAGCTGGCTGCCGGAGACCCCGAAGATGTCACCGAACAGGATGTTCGTCGCCGCGGTGGCGAAGCCCTGGTAGAAGCCGAGCAGCAGGACACCGATACCCATCCCGAAGGCGAGGATGACCCCGATCGACGAGTCACGCTCGCCCTGCTTGGCGCCGAACAACGCGATGAGTCCGGCGACGACAACGGAGCCGATCAGGGCCCCGACGACGGGGTTGTTCGCGACGAGCAGCCCGGCCGCGGCCCCGGTGAAGGCGAGTTCCGCGATGCCGTGCACGGCGAAGGCCATCCCCCTGGCCACCACGAACGGGCCGATGAGGCCGCAGCTGACCGCGACGAGCGCGGCCGCCAACAGCGCGTGCTGGGCGAAGGGTTGCTGAAGCAGGAAACCGAGGCCCATCAGTGCGGGTGTCCTTCCGGCGGGTGGCCGTCGTGCGTATCGTGGACGTGGTCATCGTGCGGGTGGTGGGCGCCAACGCCTGTACCGTCCCCGTCGACGATGACGATGTGGTCGTGCACCCTGATCACGTCGATGTGGGTGCCGTACAGGGCGCTGAGGCTCTGCGTGGTGAGCACGGTGTCGGGGGACCCGGCTGCCCAGCGGCCCGCCGCCACGTAGAGGACCTGGTCGACAACGTCCGCTATGGGGCTGATCTCGTGGGTGACGTACACGACGGTGGTGCCGTTCTCGCGGCGGTGCCGGTCGATGACCGCGACGATCTCTTCCTGGGCGGCTGGGTCGAGCGAGAGCAGCGGCTCGTCACACAGCAGCATCCGTGGCCCGCCCGCCAGCGCCTGGGCGATCCGCAGCCGCTGCTGCTGCCCGCCCGACAGCAGCCCGATCGGCACGTCCGCGTACGACTGCGCGCCGACCGCTTCGATCACGGGGTCCACCTGGCGGGCCCGGGTCCGCGGCAGGCCCAGGCGCTGGCCGTCGACGCCGAACTGGACCAGGTCGCGGCCGCGGATCGGCAGGTCGGGGTCGAAGACGCGCTGCTGGGCGACGTAGCCGGCCTCGGCGCTGCCATGTCCTGGCGGCCGCCCGTCGATGGTGATCGTGCCGGCCGACAGCGGGAGCAGCCCGAGCAGCACCTTCAGCAGCGTGCTCTTGCCCGCCCCGTTGGGCCCGAGGATGGCCAGGCACGTACCCGGTACCACGTCCAGGTCCAGCTTCTCCCAGATCACATGGTCGCCGAACCGCACCGTGGCGCCGCGCAACGCGATCGCGGACCCGGCGCTGCCGTTCACGTCACCCTCCCAGCGCATGCAGAATGGCCTCGGCCTGGGCGAGCTGCCAGGCCTGGTAGCTGCGGTACGACGGCGGCATGGTCTCGGTGACCCCCACCACCGGGATGTGGGACTGGCGGGCGAGGGTCTGCACCTGCTGGGTCACCGCGCTCACCACCTGAGCGTTGTAGAGCAGCACCTTCACCTTGTGGCCGGTGAACAAGCCGTCCATGGCCACGGTGTCATCCGGGCTCGGGTCGGTGCCGTCCTCGATGGCGGCGGCGAACCCGGGCGGGGTCAGCACTCTGAGGCCGGCGGCCGCCAGCAGGTA
>Ga0074046_10000657_pt1 | contig 31670 bp, 31 predicted proteins | sample BogForMeECP23OM3_FD_94441 | JGI IMG/M metagenome (GOLD analysis project Ga0074046, IMG submission 94441) | Bog forest soil microbial communities from Calvert Island, British Columbia, Canada - Bog Forest MetaG ECP23OM3 | ecosystem: Environmental > Terrestrial > Soil > Wetlands ... | reverse complement strand
CCCTGCTGTCGAAGATATTCCTCGGCTCGCTCTTCATCGGTCGTGTATTGTTGCAACTCGATCAGATTCATCCAATTCGACCACCTGAGTTTATCTTGGTGGTCGTTATTAAGCAATCACCATAAATTTTAATCAAATTCACAGTTGATTGTGTAACTTCTGATGAGTTCTTTCTCGTAGTTACGATGGATCACCCGGACTCACCACCCGACGCTGCGGCACAGCGAAAATACATGGTATCTTCTCAAAGGCCCAGGGTCTCTGACAATTGTGGTCTTCCTTCGAATTGCGATAACGCCGGATTACCTTTTCCGAGGACAGAATAATGTTACCTATCTTTCGGAATTTGAGTCCTTAGCGGGATTCATCGTAATTGTGCCCCGCCCCCCCCACGGGGGCCTGGTGGCACAAGAGGGGGGATAATCAAGAGAGGGGACCCGAAAGATAAACGGGCTTACAAAAACCGGTACTGAAAAAATATATTTACGACCCGTCGTATCTCAGGTCGAACTTCTCGTTGAGTACATGCTCTTTTACGATCGTGCCGTCCGTCACCACGACCTCAGGCCAGAGACGGGTCTTGGAATGGACCACGACCCGGTCCCGCAGGACAACCCGGGGGCCGATCACGGTATCGTTCTCGATACTGCAGTGCTCCCCGATATGGGTATCGTTGTCCATGATACTGCCGGAGATCGTGCTGTGGGAACCGACCGTGACCCGGTTATAGAGCGAGGAGGAGAAGATCTTCACATTGTTCCGGATGGTGCATTTCTCCCCGATGCTCGTGTAGGGGCCGATCAGGACATTATCCCCGATGGTGGTGCCGTTGCCGATAGCTACCGGCCCGATCACCTTGGTATTCTTGCCAAGGGTGATTGAACCGCCCAGCTGGACCGGTCCCTGGACCTGTGCGCCGTGGATGGAGAGGTCGCCGATGATATCCGTGAACTCGATGTCCTGCAGTTTCCACCGCTCGGCCTGCCGGAGGGAATGCGGGCTGCCGACATCCGTCCAGTTGCCCCGCGCAAGCCAGCCTTTCAGTACATGGCCCTCGCCCATCAGTTTCGGGAAGAGATCGCGGGCAAAATCATACTTGACCCCGGCAGGAATATGGTCGAAGACCTCCGGGCTGCAGACGTACATCCCGGTACTTGCGAGGTTGGAGAAGATCTCGCCGGGCGCAGGTTTTTCCTTGAACCGCTTGATCTCGTAACTGACGTCGATCTCCGCAATACCGTACTCGCCCGGGTCGTCAATCGAGATCAGGCCGATACTCACGCAGGCCTTCTCTTTCTGGTGTGCCCGGTAGAACTCCAGCACGTTCAAGTCGGTGACATGGTCGCCACCCACGATCAGGAAGTCCTGGCCGTCGAGATACTCCTGTGCGTTCTTGACGCTGCCAGCCGTGCCGAGCTTTTGTTCCTCGTGGACATAGGTGATCTCGGCGCCGAAGAGGGAGCCGTCGCCAAGGGCTTCCTCAATGGATTTGCCCATGTAGCCGAGCGTGAGCACGACCTCCCGGAACCCCATCGTGGTCAGGTGTGCGACCAGGTGCTGGATCGAGGGGCGGTTGACAATCGGTATACAGGGCTTGGGCCGTTCGAACGTGAGGGGGCGGAGACGGGTGCCTTCCCCCCCGCACATGATACACACCTTCATACATCTGGTTTTGCGCCGGAATGGTTTAAGGATACTGTTTTTCGGAAAGAAAATTGGGAAATCCTTTCCTGCAGGAAACAGTTCCAGGTTTTTTGCCAGAGGTGGGGACTGTGTCTCACCGAAGAACCTGATGGTTCTTCTCGCGTCACACCAGCCTTTCAGGAGGGTATGCTGCCACCACCCCTTCGCTTTGCGATGCCACGGGCAATCACCTTGTCCGGGAAGGGTCAGATACAACGATCCATGATTTTTTGCTCCGCCTTCAACATCGTTGCTTTATGATCGGGATCGTGTCCTTCGATAATCTTAAAAACAAACAGCCTGCAGCTATTATTGACATTTTACCATAATCTGAAGGCTGTTTGCATTCGGGATGTATTTGTAAATTGCACCGGGATGAAAGGGATTTTTTGTCATCGAAGATCATCGGTTCGGCGCGAGTGTGATTTTTTGGTTGATGAGAACGATTTCTGGTCTTTTTTCAAGATAGATGCCGTGGGAAGTAAAAATGATAAAATTACTGAATAAGATCTCCGACAACCTGTTATACCTGGTATGTGCCGTAGCAGCAGTTTCCCTCTTTTTTCCCGGGCCGGGTTCCGGATTAGGCTGGATCGTTTCACCTTTGCTTGCCTTCATGGTCTTTAACGTGAGCATGACAATCAACTACAGGGATTTACTGCAGGTGGTAAAACACCCGTTCGTGATTTTGTGGGGAGTTTTCCTCTCGTTCATGGTAATGGCATTTTTTTCTTTGGTTATCGGGAAAATTTTTTTACCTGCATTCACCGATCTGAGTACCGGACAATTACTTCTCGGGTGTCTTCCGGCCGATATATCAGCCCCTCTCATGGTCTACTTAATTGGCGGTGATACGGCACTGGCGACAGCGATGCTTGTTATTGAGATGATGCTGACGCCATTTGTCCTGCCAAACGTTCTTACCCTGTTTGGCGGTATAACCCTGGCAGTACCTGCATCATACCTCATGGTTGAATTAATTTTGATTATCATAATACCCCTGTGTATTGGAGTTTTTTTGAACTCCTGCGCAGGAGAAATCGGGAGGAAAAAGGAGATCTGGTCGGGTATCGCCTCCCTGTGCTATATAATGCTCCTGTTTGTGGTAGTCTCTTCTAACGCCCAGACCATTCTCTCCTTAAAAGGGGTTGCGGTAATCGTCCTGTTCATGGAAATCTCCCTGAACCTCTTCGGATATGGCCTTGCCTATGGAACGAAGATTATCTTTGCACTGGAAAAGGAGATCTTTTCTCCCCTCTTATTCATTGTAAGCACCAAGGAGTTTGGGATTGCTCCTGCCGTTGTTGATATCATGAAAGTGAACCAGGCGATCGTCATACCTTCCACTCTTTATGCAGTAGTCCAGATGATATCATCTCCAATTATGGTGAAAGCAGTTAAACGCCTGAATCCGGAATAACAGTTCTGATGTATCTGTGTTGGCGACCACTCATGCTAAAACTCCAATTACCTGCCAGCGCACATCTGCATTTTTTGCCAACTGCCGCCTGCCCCGGGTTTATATGATCCCGGGTGGAATGAGATGCAGGAATACGCTATGGCGGATGAAGAATACCGGATTTTACCGGTTACGAAGGGGCAGGTGCAGTGCCTGCCGGAGAAGAAAGAGCCGACAGAAAACTGCGGGTTCTGCATCTTCTGCCGGGAATTTGAAGTTGGCGGGAAGTACGTGAAGTCCCCCTCGCTTGCCTACTGCACGAAATGCCGGGTAACGGAGCGGGTTGATTTTGCGAAGGCCACGGCGGTCAAGTGTGCGGACCGGCAGGGCGAGGGGTTCCACAGTATTACGAATATTATCAGCTGAGGCGGGTCTTTCCCGGGAATACGTGCGGGTATGGGGGGTTTTGCTGGCCTACCCCCTCCCCCCCTTTGCATTCCGGTCCGTTCCAACCCCCCTGCCTATTCAATTTTGAGGAGCCTTTGAATCCCTCAGTACCGTCTGGTACGTCATGGGCGATTACACCCTAAACATAGTCCATGCTCAAAATTGAGGGAAGGGGGTGGGATGACGATCATTGACTCATGGAGAAATCTTTAGCCAGAGACTCGCATTTCAAAATATTTGTTCACATTCATCGTGATATTAGTGAAAAATAAAGGCTGAAAAAATTTCAGTTCTGGTATACTTAAACAGGGACGTATTCACTTCCCTTCCCTCACAATCCGCACAATCCTCTCCATATCCACATGCTCCTCAAACAGATCCGCCAGCGTCTCGTACGGGTCGGCACAATCAGAAGAAACAGGATTGAACGCCAGCCCTTTCTTCCCGTACAGGTACGAGAGCAACGCATTCGCCGCGGACGGGTTTAAGAAAAGCCCATGCATATACGTCCCGAACACGAGCCCGTCGTCACTCACCCGGCCGTCCCCGTTAAGCGCCTCCTGTTCCGTTCCCCCATCCGTGACACCCATGTGGATCTCATACCCGGTCACTTCGCCCATGGCTGAAAGAATGGGCTGAACGTCAGCGGCCTGCCGGGTCACCTGGGTCGTGTTCTTGTCGTACGAGGTGAAGTGTGTGACGCAGTCGAGGAGACCGAGCCCTTCGTAGGTGCCGGCCGCCGACTCGAACCCGGCATCGATCAAGGTGGTGCCGAGCATCTGGTATCCCCCGCAGATCCCGATCACCGGCACGCCAGCTTCCCGGACCCGGTGCAGCTCCTTATCGGTCCCGGTGGCCCGGAGGGCCTGCAGGTCTTCGATCGTATTCTTTGTCCCGGGGATGATGACGCAGTCATATTCCAAGAGGGAGGCACCCGGCGCGACATAGTCGACCGAAGCATGCTGCTCGAGCAGCTCGAAGTCGGTGAAGTTCGAGATCCGGGGGAGGCGGATTACTGCGATCCGGACACCGGCCGTACCGGACTTCTTGTCCCCGATCGAGAGCGAGTCCTCGCTGGGCAATGGCAGGGAGAAGTACGGCACTACGCCGAGCACCGGCACCCCGCAGATCTCCTCGATCTTCGTTACACCCGGCTCAAAGATCGAAGGGTCGCCCCGGAACTTGTTGATGATGATACCCTTCACGAGCGGCCGGATATCCTCAGGCAGCAGCTCGATAGTACCGTACAGCTGGGCAAAGACCCCGCCCCGCTCGATGTCGGCAACGAGGATGAGCGGGATCCCGAGTTTCCGGGCGAGCAGGGTGTTGGCAATATCCCGGTCGTACAGGTTCAGTTCCGCAGCCCCGCCTGCTCCTTCCACCACCACCTGCCCGTATTCGGACAACAGCCGGTGATAGGACACAAGCGCTTTTTCAAGGAGCACGGGTGTCTCCAGGTAGTACTCCCGTATGGGTACGTCCTTATAGGGCCGGCCGTTCAGCACTACCTGCGAGACGCAGTCCCCCTTGGGCTTGAGCAGGACCGGGTTCATGTCCGTGTGGGGGACCACGTTTGCGGCAAACGCCTGCATTGCCTGAGCCATCCCGATCTCTCCTCCCTCTGGGGTGACATACGAGTTCAGGCTCATATTCTGGGACTTGAACGGGGCAACAGGAATCCCGCGGCGGACAAGGCACCGGCAGATCGCAGCGACCGTGACACTCTTGCCTACATGGGATGAGGTCCCCACAACAAACAGCGACATTTCCGTTCGTACAGTTGTATGCAGGGATCATAAAAACCGATCCTTTCCGGCCGCCCGGTCCGGCAGATCTCTTCCGGAATATCAAAATCAGGCAAAATTACGCGTATTCCGTTCCTTTTCCCGCCCGGAACAGGTTTTTTCGTGCCCGATACGCCGGAATTTACCCGCGCAATGCCAAGTAATAAATAAAGAGAAACGTAAAAATAGTGCTAATGATTGGTGGGATTTGCCCGACGTGTGGACTTCCAAAGGAGTTATGCATCTGTGAGGAGGTTGCTAAGGAACAGCAGAGGATCAATGTTAAGGTTAATAAACGCCGGTACGGTAAGGAAGTCACCGTAATCGAAGGCCTTGATCCTACTGATATCGATCTCGAAGACCTCTCAAAATACATGAAAGGTAAACTTGCCTGTGGCGGGACGGTCAAGGGAAATTCCATAGAACTGCAGGGTAACCACCGGGACCGGGTCAAGGAACTCCTCTCCCTCAAGGGTTACAGCACGGAAAATATTTCCTGATTTTTTTTGTACTCTCCCGGAAATTCTTGTTTTGAAACATTTATTACAAGATTATATTACCAGAGAGGAGGGGACAGTGCCTGTTCCCCTTCACCGCCCCTTCGCATTACGATGCTTCAATGTATTACCTGTTTGGGGTTTATCAGACTTGGGGGTTGTCTCAGGTTGTGTGGATGATAACCCCGGGAGCGTTACTATTTTTTTTTAGAATTACTACAGAACGGTCCATTGCATATGCGTGTGCCTGGCACATCTGCGCACCCTGATCCGGACGGACGATAGAAGAGCCGGGCTTATAAAAAAGGGAGATCAGATGAAGAACCGGAACGTGACCCATGCGATCAGGAGCATGAGCGCAGAATACTTCAGGCCGGCAATAAACCGTCCTTCGCCCATCTGGCCGGCCACGAGACCCGAGAAGAACCCCTGCAGCATGGCCGCATGGGAGAAGAGACGCTTGTAGACGAATATATCGATCTTCCCCATGAACCCGTGAGCTGCAGCGCCTGACGCTGAAGCAGCTGCTCCTGCAGTTGCCATGGTGGTCAGGAACGACGAGACAAGGATTGCAATAACGAAAAGGAAGACGGCAAACGAGACGAGCACGATGATCACGTAGATCAGCATGCTGTTGGACCGTTCCTGCTGCAGGTTCACTACTTCGAAGGTATCTTTTGCCGCTGCCCGCAGCACTTCGCTGACGTCTCCCCCGGCCTTGCTGGCCTTTGCGATCAGGTCCACGCTCCGGTCTGCAAGCGACGTGCCAAGACTTTTCCCGAACCGGTACAGGGCCTCGACGAACCCGACACCCCAGGACATCTCGTTGTCCAGCTTCCGGATATGGGGGGTGAGGGTCCCGTATTCCGCCGCCGCAACAAGGTGGACGGCAGTCGGGAGGGTCATACCGGAATCGTTCATACCGGCGAGGTCACGGAAAAAGTTGGGCAGCGCATTTTCCAGGTTCTTGACCCTGAACTGTTCTTTAAGGTCCAGGAGAGCCAGAGGCACAATGGCAATCAGCACTGCAAAGACAGCAAAGTCATCCAACGTCGTAGTGGTGAAGATGAAACTGATGCCACCGGTGGATCTGAACAGGAAAATAAAACCTCCCATAAAGAACAGGAACGCTACGGGAACGCAGACGATAAGGATATTTTCGGGGCGTTCGGTCAGGACCTGGAGGGGGTGCCTGAGAAACTTCCCGATGCCTTCCCGGCTCTGGCGCTCCTGCTCCAGCCGGGCAGTGATCTGGTTAATCTCACCTTCTACGGAGGCAAGTTCGGGAGTCCTGATGGTGCCGGGACTCGTTTGGTCCTTGCCGGACTGGTTGAAGATATCAGTAAATCCCATATCAGGACTCCGGTGTCATGGAACTGATCATGATCACAAATGCGATGCTGCCGAGGGGAATCATGATGTACGTGATGGCATAGAGAAAAATGGGGTGGTTATCACCTGACAGGACCGACATGATCGACTGCAGGATGATCAGGAACAGTGTCCCCGCAACCATCGCCGTCACATACGATTCAGAAATCAGCCCGAGAGTCTCCAGGAAGAGCTTCTGTGTCTGCCGGTTTTCCAGGGAATACTGGTCGGCCTTGGTCCGGAAATAATCGGTAAGGTTGCCGCCACTCGAGATACTGGCCATGGCACCCTGCAGGAATTCCTTCATGCGTTTACTCGGGGTGCTTGAGGACACCAGGCGCAGGGCATCGATCAGGTCCCGCCCGAAAATATCGATCTCCCGGGCAACGTACCTGGCCTCAACCGAACTTTCCCCGTAAATAGGGCTGTCACCCAGGAGCCGGAACACTTCGGCCGGAGTGATCCCGGCAGTGGACATCGACGTGACATAGTTGATGGCATAGGGCAGGGTGGCATCGATATTCCTGCGCCGGTTCCCTGCTTCGAGACTGGGGTACATGATGAATGCCACATACGTCAGCCCGCCAAAGACCAGCAAGGAGAAGATGGTTACCGCGATGGTACCTAACTGGAGGCTGTAGGCTGACATTGCTACCAGGGGGCCCGGAACCGCTCCCTTGTACTTGATCAGGGTAGGGAGTTTGAGCAGCCACGTGAAAAGGCCGATGAGAACGGCCATCGAGAGCCCGACTACGATCGAACTGATGAATGCCGTTGAGATGTAAACCTCGAACGGGGTCTTGAACCGGGCTGATATGAGATCATTTCTCAGCTGGGCATACTCGTCACGTTTTCCTTTCATCCGTTTGCCAAGGAGATTGAAACAGAACCGTTCGTAACTATTCATACAGGTCCTTCCGTACTTTCTCGATCACCGCTTCCGGGTCCCGGTGATAGGAGATCAGGATCTTCGCCACATCCTTGTAGTGGCGGATCTTCTTGATCCGCATCCATTCGAGCACTTCCTGCCTGCGCTTCAGCTCTTCCCGCATCCGGTTATCGCTCCAGCCCTTCGCCTCCATGATCTCCTCAAGGAGGTAGGACTTGCCGGAATAGGTGTGTTCGTCAGTCGCAGATCGCCACTTGAAAACTTCGTTGGTGATCAGCTCGTTCGTCCTCGGGTCGATATCCAGGATCTCGACAATCTGCTTGTTCCGCCTGATACGCTTGCCCCCCACCCGGGCCTGCACCTGGATGCAGATGAAGTCGAGAGACGAGAGCATGTTCCTCGGCACGTCCATGGGCGGGTTCTCGATACGGTGCACGACACTGGCCACGGAATCCGCGTGCGTAGTGGAATACGTAACGTGGCCCGTACTCATTGCCTGGAAAAGAGTCTGGCATTCCTTGCCACGGACCTCACCCACGATGATGTACTCGGGACGTTGTCGCATCGCGGCCCGCAGGAGTTCATACATATTGATCTCCCCCCTGCCGGCCGTATCGAACGAGTCCCTCGTGATACTCGGGATCCAGTTCGGGTGCGGGAGTTTCACTTCGCGGGTATCTTCGAGGGAGACAATCTTCGCCATCGGAGGGATGAAGAGCGAGATCGCGTTCAGTGCCGTGGTCTTACCGGACGCAGTCCCTCCGGCAAAGATGGAGGATTTGCCGTTTTCGACCGCGAGCCATATATAAGCGATCGCGAGCGGGGAGAAGGTATGCCATTCGATGAGATCGGTGGGCGTGATCGGCTCGTCCTTGAACTTACGGATGGTGAAGGTAGAGCCGTGGGCTGTCACTTCCGTCCCGAGCGTCATCTGGATACGGGACCCGTCCTGCATGGTCGCATCGAGGATCGGTTCGGCAATTGAGATATACTTGCCTGCCCGCTGGGCGAGCTTGGTGACGAATGAATCGAGTTCCTCTGCATGGTGGTAGGCGAGGGTTGTTTTCATAGATTCGTAACTTGCGTGGAAGGCAAAGATCGGCGTATGGACGCCGTCGCACGAGATATCCTCGATATATTTGTCGTGCATGATCGGGTCGATGAGACCATCGCCGAGGAAGTCCTTGTGCATATTGTAGTGGAGCTTCTCCTTGGTAGCAGGGTCGAGCTTGAACCCGTAGTCTGCCAGGATGTCGCTGGTGGCTGAACGGAGTTTCTGCCGGGCCTCTTCCCGGGACATGTCCTTGGTATTGATATCGAGGGTCTCGAAGAGGCGCTCTTTCAGTTCCTTCAGGAGCTCTTTTTCCGGTTCCGTCAGGATCGGCTCGAGAATCTGGTAGGTGTACTCATGCGTTGAGTGGTCGTAGATGATCCGGACGTATGCGTACGGCTCGTTGACCGGGTACATCTCCATCTCCTCGATACCAGGTTTTGCACTGAAAACAAGATCGACCAGCGGGCCGTGGATCCTGGGATCATAGTTCACCTCTTCGGCATGTATGGCCTCGAACAGGGTGGAGAGGCCGAACTTCTTCGGCGCCGGCTTGAGTTTTGCACTCTCCTGGGCCACCTCATCTTCCATGTCGAGATCCTTGAAACCGGCAGTGGAGAATTCCTTCTTCCAGATCTCGGCGAATTCTGCGGGAAGTGCACTACCCCGGGCCCCTTCGAACGCATTGATCCGTCCATGCAGTTTCAGCTCCTCGATCTTAAACGTGGCACCCTTTGGGAGGATCAGGCCGGATATGTCTGAGATCTGGTCGACGGTGATGATCTTCTCATCTATTTCTGTCTCTCTCGCAACAGGGAGCATGTCCTCAGCCGCAGCGTTCTTTGCAAACCGGAGTTTACGAAGGGCAGCCTTGGGATCTTCATCTATGATCTCTACAACCGGCTCCCCTGCCGGTTGTGTCGGGGCAGGTGCGGGCCTGGCCGGAGAAACGGGTGCAGGCTCCGGGGGTGCTGCCGGTGCCTGCTGGGAGGTGTTCATATTTGCCAGCAGCTTGCCAAGGGACGATCTGACATCCTTGCCGGGAAGATCGGGTTTTTCGGCAGGGGGTTCCCGGGGAAGGGGTTCCTGGGGGGTCTCTTCTTCGAGCAGATCGTTAAAATCAAGTACCCGGTCTTCTTCCGGTTCAACAGGAGGGGATGGCGGAGGCGGGGAACGGCCGGGCGGTGTGGCCGGGCCAGGTCCGGGTGCTGGTGCCTGCTGGTTTGCCATTCCCAGTTTTTTCATCAGTGCGGAAAAATCCCCGGCACCATCAGTCGATACGCCGGGCCCGGGGGGCACAGGTGCCACCGGCTTATCTTCTGGTTCTTTTGGGGACGCATCCTTTTTCTTTGCACCCCCGATCATTTTCATAAGTGAGTTCACGTCATCAAGCGAATCGTCAGTGTCTTTGCTCATATAGGATCTCCCTTATTCAGATCGTAAAATACGGTGTCATTTTCAGGGTAAACTGCGATCTCCCGGCTGTTAATTGATAATTTGCCTGTGAGTATATCTATCCTGTGGACAATGGCAGAATCCGTGTCTGGCATCCCATTCCTGCCGGATATCCGCGGTGTGTCGGTAGTGTGAATACGGTCTCCCTCCAGTCATCCGGCGATCTCTTTCTGTATGCTCTTGAGCACTACCCGGATCAGGCCCAGCTGGGCCTCGGATGTGGTAAAAATACAGAGATAGAGATCGCCGCAGGGGGCAATAATGAACTTGTTTTTCGCAGTCTCGAGAATCAGTTGATCCAGGTTCCCGGTCTTCATCTCCTGCGCGATCTTCATGCCGGCCCGCATGAAATCTTCGGCCGATGCGGCGACATGCTCAAAATCCGCATTGCCAATAGACTGGACGGGAAATCCTTCAAAAAAAGCGGATACTGCAATCACACCGGGCTGGCTGAGGATCTTCCGGAGCCGGGCCTCATCGAGATATTCCGGGGGGACTGGTGAGGAAGGGGCCACCTTTCCGGCAGGGTCTTCTTGCAGGGGTTCACCGGGTTGCGGGATAGGCTGCGCTTCGATCGGGGAGGCCGGCTCCGGCCCGGCAAGGAGCAGGTGCTCTTCCCGGGAAATCCTGACCGCAAGGGAAAATTCCCCGGCATCATATCTTCTCAGGCTGAAGGTCTGGTCATCATTCCCGTCAGAACCCATGGTCATGTGGGAGAGGGCTTCCTTTCCCCTGAACACACCCTCATCATTCCGGAAGTAGGCTGATATCAGTTTCCCGTTTTCTGTAAGGATGAAACCGTGCCCTGATCCGGTTTCAATCTCGATCGCCCCGACAAAGGCCATCAGATCCTTGATAAACCCTTCATCCTGAGGGTTGGAAATGATACCGCCGTCAGTTCCTGCTGGAAATTCCATAAAAAATGGGGTTAAAGGGCAGCAACGATTCGTTCTTTGTTCTTCTTTAGTTCGTACCGGATCCTTCCGACGTTTGAGGTCGTATCAGCAACAATCGCGATCAGTTCGTCAGCCGACAACGGGGAGAGAATGATCGGTCCTTTCTCCAGTTCGACCAGCATCTGCGAGAGTTCGCCCTTGCCCAGCGTATTGCCCATCGCTTCGGAAGTACCAAGTCCGGTTGAAGCCATCGCTCCGAGGGCCTCGATATCGACTTTACCCGAGACAGCACTCTCGATAACGAATCCGTCCCTTCCTACGACGACCGCAGCTGATACCCCTTCTACCTTGAGAAATTCTTCCAATAATGGTTTCAGCATATGTGCACCACTTTATAAAAGTATCTTTCTTGCTCTATTGCTATTAAAAGGTTGGTCTTTGATATTCCAATTCATGGCATTACAAGGGTTATACTGCAAAAATACCGCCCAATCAGACATCAATTTTGGCATTGTCGGGGTAAAGGCATATATACTTTATCGTAACCTGCGTTCCTGCCCCGCATGAGCGCACAGAGTTTTTCTCCCGATCCAGGATGGCGGCGACGAAAAGAAACTATATACCAGAATATCGTTAAACTAAACATAATGCAACTCCCGAGGGGCACATTTCGCGAAATCAAGAAGAATGAGACGGTAGAGAGCATTCTGCTTGAGCTGGAGCGGACGAAGTTTTCCGGGATCTGCAGCATCTCATCCGGCTCAAATATAGGGACCCTTGTGTTCAAGGGGGGCAAGTGCATCCTTGTCAAGTTCCAGGGAAAACAGGGGGATGCCGGCTGGGATGAACTGCAGAAAATCCTTGGCGAGGAGGTTGACGCGGCACTCTCCTCGCTGGATGATGCACAGGTACAACTCTCCCTGGAATTCAACAAAATGTGCAGGATAATAAAAGCAGGAAAGATCGGGCAACAGCAACAGGCGCCCGCTCCCCTGCCCCGTCGCGAGCATCACGAGACCGTCCAGCAGGAACCGGTAAAAAAACCGCCGGCGGTATCGCATTTTGCTGCGCCTGCTGCACCGGTAAAAACTGCTCCAAAACCTGCTCCCTCTGCACCTGCAACCACAGTATCTGCTCCACGGCCCACCGCCCCGCAGAAAGTCCCCCCGGTACCGGAACACAAACCGCCCGTCACCCCCGTTGGGTCCGCCACAAAGCCGGCATCGCAAATCCCCCCGTCCCAGGGGAAGCAGGCACCAAAGGCAGAACCGGCACAGGGCATCCCGAGCGAGGGACAGCCTGCCCCGGGCCAGGGCGCTTCCAGTTTTGATTCAGATATTGACACGTTTGACACCATGGACCTGGAAAATGTCACGGACAAGATCCGGAACGACTGCAAGACCATGATCAAACAACTCCATCTTGAACACCTGATGGAGCGTTGACTAAACCTTACCCCAGGAGAGGATCCATCATCGCCGGTTTACTTCCCGTTCCCGATTCCCTGACGATATACCTGATCATCGCCATCGTGCTCCTGGCTGCGGCTGCTGGTGCGGTCCTGATCCGGAGAAAAAGAACTACGCCGGCACCATACGCGATGGAGGATATACCGGATCTGCAGAAGGTAAAGCATCTTGCTTACCAGCCCGGGATAAAACCCGTGCTTCCGGTATCGCAGAAGTCCTTCCCCCGCCAGGTCCAGAAGCCGGGCGTGCTCCCCCGGCCCGGGGATACCAGCGTTATCGAAGGTGCGCCCGACATCACCACGAGCCTCCGCACCCTCACGGAAAAGTACTCGCTTGACCAGTTTACCATCGCCACTGCCGACGGGCTCGTATTTGCCTCGAGCGGGGGAGAGGACGCACAGGACGATGCGGCACGGTTCGGCGAGATGTTCGCAAGTGACCCGCTCGCCGAAACTCCCGGGGTGACGCTCTTCGGCCTGGATCATAAGAGCTCCGACCTGGTCGGGATTATCCGGACAAACCTCCAGATCCCCGGGGATGTCGCGGAGATGATTGAGAGAGATACAAAAGATATTTTAAACAGGTGGATATAACACGAATATGAGAAAAATCCAGTAATCTTTTATATAAACACAACTGGAATACTTATTACCACAGGGTGTTCAATGGTCAAGGTCTACACAATCGCTTCCGGAAAAGGTGGTACAGGAAAAACCACGGTTTCTGTTAACCTCGGAACAATGCTCGCCCAACTCGGCAAGGAGACATACCTGATGGATGCGGATATCGGGATGGCAAACGTAGGCCTCGTTCTCGGGCTTCAGGATGCACCGATCACCCTGCACGAGATACTCGCCGGCAAAGGAAATATCAGCGACGCGATCTACGAAGGGCCCGCGGGGCTCAAGGTGATCCCGAGCGGCATCTCCCTCCAGGGGTTCCAGCAGGCAGACCCGGACAAGATCCGGGACGTAATGAGCGAACTCGTCAAGCGCTGCGAATTCCTCTTAATCGATGCTCCCGCCGGCATCAGCAAGGACGGCGTGGTCCCCCTTGCCGTTGCCGACGAGGTAATCCTCGTTGTCAACCCCGAACTCTCCTCCATTGTCGATGCCCTCAAGACCAAGATCCTGACGGAAGTGGTGGGAGGACACGTGCTCGGCTCAATCATCAACCGCGTTGACCAGGACAAGACCGATATCATCACGAAGAAGATGGAGAAGGTCCTTGGTGTCAAGGTCCTCGGAATCATCCCTGAAGACTCAAACGTCCGCCGGGCCTCTTCTGCAAAAACACCGATCGTCATCAAGTATCCCACTTCCCCTGCCTCGAAGGCGATAAAAAGGATCGCCTCCGACCTGGTAGGTGTTGCCTACAAGGAAGAGAAGACCGCAGAGGTCAAGGAAGGGTTCATCGACCGGTTCAGCAAGGCGCTCTTCAAGAAGAAAGCAGAAAAGTAATTTTATATTCCTTTTTCCAGAATTTTCCCGGTTCACCGGTTGTTCCGTGTTCATGCCCGGGGCATAGATGCTGCAGGGTTCACTGGACTGCGACTTTACCCGGTAACGGTCCGGAACACGCAGTGGGGAGGGAGGGATTCCCGTTATTCGTAGAGCCAGCTCAGGTCGTCGAGCTCTTCGATCCGGGCGATATCCACGTTCAGGTTGGCAGCCATATCAACGGGAGCAATGATCCTGCCATGATAGCGGCAGATATCCTCCTCGCGGAGAGTGCCGGTCCCGGAGGGATCGCCGGGAATGCCGTGGGAATGCTCCCGGTAGAGTACTGTGTCGCGGAACGCCCCGTCGACACCCTCGCTGAACATGGAGTCGAAGACATCCCGGCAGGCCATCTGGCTCTCGATCTGGGAGGCCAGGGGGGTGCCGGACAGCACTGAGGCTGCGATCTCATCGAGCCGGGCGGTGATGAGCTGGATGAGCATCCCAAGGTCGTGCCCGCCGCCGGATGAAAGGAAGAGTATGTTGAAATCGTCCGTGTAGATCCACTGGGACTCGCCGGAATCGCTGCGGCCATGGAAGCGCTCTGTGATCGTCCAGCCACCGCGCCGGATCCTGAATTTCAGGAAATACCAGTCCGGGCTCCGTCCGGCCATTACGGGAAAGATATTCTGGAAGACATAGGTTTTCCTCCCGCTCGCCAGGACCTCGTCCACCTCGATCTCAAAATACCGGGTCTCGGGGCGGGGTGGCGGGAGGATACGGTTTCCGGTGAATGGGGATACCACCATAAGCGGGATCTCGATCCGGTCTCCGACATCCATAATATAGGTATGCCGTGACGCGCTCCATGAAGTCCTGCTGCACTCGTGGTGTACGATGCCTGTCACGCGGTCTTTCCTTCCAGAGTCCGATACTTTTGATTCTGCCCCGTTTAATAAGGCCGATTAGTATCTGCTCAACATGAATATCTGCTATTTTTTTATTAAACATTTGTGGAAGGCCATCCCGGCTCACCAGCCCGGATGGTTACTGTTCCGGAGACCGGCAGAAAGGGGAATGCCAGTAAAACAGGCGCACGTACGTACCCGATCCGGAAAACCGGCTGTCAGCAGGTGGCAGGCATCCGGGCCGGAGAGGCAAAGGCAGGGCCGGCCGGGGTTGTAAAAGACCGTATCAGGCTTTCTTTGCCGCCATCTTGATCTGGTCGAGGGTCTTCTCCCTGATATGCATAAACACACCGATCAGTTCATGCTTGTCATCCTTGACCGGGCGGATCGTGACACTGGCTTTCCTGCTTTTGCCGCTCTTTGTCACCACCGCAGTGTTGAATTCATGAGAGACTACGAGCATCTGTTTGACAACTTCGGGAACGGGATCGGGAACTTCCTCGCCGGTCTGGTCGTTGACGATCATCATGAGCTCACGCCAGTGGTGCATCAGGATCTGGTTCTCGGGCATATCAAGGAACCGGACCGTATAGGGATTGTAGAAGATAACCCGTCCTTTCGTGTCCAGGATGAGGATGGTGTCCAGGATGGCCATCAGTTTCTTGGGTTCTCCGACGGGGTAGGCATCCAGGTATTTCTTCCGGATCCCGTGGTTATAGAGAGCCATCTGGACGTTCGATGAGAGGTCCTTGTCAGTGAACGGTTTGAGAATGTACCCGAGCGGCTGGGATTGCTTTGCCCGCTCCAGCAGGTTGTCATCAGCAAGGGCGGTTAAGAAGACGATCGGGTACTGGAAGAGCTGGAAGATGTACCGGGCCGCTGTTACACCGTCCATCTGGCCGCTGAGATTGATATCCATCATCACGAGATCGGGTTCCAGTTCCGCAGACCTGACAATCGCTTCTTCCCCGGAGCTGAACTTGCCAATGACACTGTACCCCCGGCGTTCCAGCATCGTGGTGATCAGGGTGCTGATTATCTCATCATCTTCAACAATGAGGATGCGGGGTATGGAAGCCATAGAATACCGGATAACTCGTTATCAATAAAAATAGGCAGAGGTGCTATTTAAAAATAGGTTTATTCGGGTTTGTTGGTGATCGTGAAGATGCAGTGCTCGTCACCTTTGGACTTGCATTTTATCTCTTTTGCCTGCACCCGGATCCCAAAGGCGCCTTCGATGATACCGGCGAGGAGACCGGCCGTGCAGAAACAGACATTCTTGCCAACATTACCAAACGATTCCGATTCCACGGTGTGGGAGAGGGTGATCTGCTTGGTCTTGGTCTTCTCGTCCCACTCCTCCTTGATCACGTTGAACCAGCCCATCTGGGAATAGAAGGCGAAGGCCATATCAGAGAGCGTCTTTGGGTTGTTGATGCCCATCTTCTTGTAATGTTCCACATTCTCCTTTCCCATATCCATATAGGCACGGTAGTTCACCCCGCTTGCCGGCGCTTCTCCCATGGTCTTTTTTAAGGAGTTTGTCATGGAAGTGAAGATGAACCGGGGCATCATGACCACCGGTTCATCGATGAGCTGGATCGTGCCTTCAAGGGGCTTGTGCTCGATAAACTCGGTGATTGCAGAGTCACCCTTGACCACGGCCTCCGCCTTGAACTTCCAGCTCGGTTCCACCTGGTCGATCACGAATTCGCAGAACTCGTCGCCTTTCGCATGACAGGTCTTTTCGATACAGAACCAGGTCTTGCCGGTAACCGCCTTGAGGATCCCTTCGATCCAGCCCTGGTGGATACCACAGACCGGCATGTTCCAGTCCTTGAGCACTTCCGATTCAAAGGTATGTTTGGTCCGGAGGATGATCCGCTTGTCACCCGCCTCCACCAGCTCGAAGGGGGCGCCCCATCCCTGCTGGTGCTGGAGCTTGAAGACGAGCATCAGGAATTCCGCGGGCTTTAAGTCCATGCCGAGTTTCTTCAACAGGTTGTTGAGCCCTACGGATCCCATGCCGACCGAACGGAAGAGCTTGCGCACTGCTTTTACGGCAAGTTTCTTGTTGAGATTGACCTCATACATCTCGTAGATTGCCCTGATGAGGTAATTCGGGTTACTGGCGGTTTTGACCCCAAATACCGAGTACGAGCCGGCAAGAGGGTCGAGCTCGATGTACGGGGCGATGGTCTTGTCGCCTTTGATGAGCGCCTCGAAGTCTTCACGTCCGATCTTCATAAAGCATTGTTCTGTCACGATCCGATTAAAGCGTTTCGTCTTATGTTTCCCTGCAGGCACTGCATGAATCAAGGCGGAAAAGAAAAACAGGCCCGATATCGGGGATTAAAGTTCGAGTATATTTTTTGGATTTGCTTCACTGAATTTTATACGGAACGAAGTGATCATCTGGTTGCGGTCCTGCACGATACAGTCGTAATCGCCATACAATACCTTGAAGCCCACCCTGCCGTCATCGGTGGTAACATCGCTCCCGACAATCTTGCCGTCCCTGCGGATCGAGACGCGGATACCGTTCTGCGGCTCGCGATCACGCTGGACTACAAGGGTCAGCACACCCATACCCTGGCTCTTCATGCCGATCTCGGGCAGGACGTACGTGATGCTCATTCTCAGGTGGGACTTCTCAAAGATCCGGCACCCCATCACCACGGCCTCGACAATATCCGGTTTCACCTCGCAGAACACGAATTTTTCGTGGCCGGTGACCATCATGACCGCCTTGTCGCCATAGAGCTCCCCCTTCTCGTCAATATAAATCGCACCCTCGGGTTCGCCGCTGATCAGGGCGAGGTACAGATCCTTCCCTGCCTCTTTTGCAACGGCGATGCCACTGACGCTCCCTGCCCTGGCAAATGTGAATAGCTCGGGAAGCGTAAAGGTGCCCAGGTACTGTGAGCCTTTGAGGATATTCTCGATCAGGTCCTGGATTTTCATGCGATCAGTTCGTCCTTGCGTTTGAGATCGCGCAGGGTCTTCCCTGGGGTAACCGCGATCTGTACTCAGGGGAATATGTGATACGGAGTCATATATATTTACGGAACCGGGTGACTACGGGAGCGCCGGTTTTTAGCGCCATGCATAAGTTCTCCAAAAAAGAATGGATATAGGATTTATGGAGATCTTCTATCCCATGGTGATCTCGGCGGTCGCTGTCCTCGCCACCCTGATCTATACCTCATACCTGGATATCCGTGACCGGAGGGTACCGTTCATCCACTGGCTCCCAATGCTCGCGGTGGGTGTCATCTGCACGTCCGTCCTTCTCTGGCAGACAACGGCAAATGCAAGTCTCGTGACCGGGTACCTCGCCCTCGTCGCAAGCTTCCTCTACGCGGACTACCTGGACAACCGGGGCAGGACGGATTCCCTTGGGCTCACCGGGTATTATGCGAAATCCCGGATGTTCTGGTACCTCGTCCCTGTGATCGCCCTGCCGGTGCTCTCCTGGTTTGTGCTTACGCCTTCGGTGAACACCCAGATCATCCCCTGGTTCATGATGTTTGCCGGCATCTTTGCCTATGCCACCTACATGGAATACAGGAGCGTCCCTGAGGAGACGCTCCGGAAAAAGCAGAAGCAGAAGAAACAGGAGCCTGCGGTTGCTGACGTGAAGGATACGATCAGCCGCTGGTACTTCGTGCTGATTGTCATGATCTTCGCGATCGTCTCGGCCCTGATGCTCTTCAGCGCCAGTGCCGGGGCCAGGCCTGCCTGGGGCCAGCCTGCCATCATGGTCCTGCTCCTTTCGGTCTTCTGCGGTGTCTTCTACATATTCGGCAGGATGAACCTCTTTGGAGGGGCGGACGCCTGGGCACTGATCTTTATGTCATTCTGCGTGCCCACGTTCCCCTTTGCCCCCCTTCTCGGGACACCGCCGCTGGGATTCCTCTCGTTCACGGTCCTGATCAATGCGCTCCTGCTGAACCTCGCGGCGCCGATCGGGATCTTCATCATCAATATTGCGCGGGGGAACCGTGCCCCACTGATGTACATGTTCTTTGGCTTCCCGGTCAAGGGTGCGGAGATCCAGAAGGAATGGGGATTTGTGATGGAGGACTTTGAGGAAACGAACGGGAAAGTCTCCCGGAAGTTCATCGGGTTCTTCGATTCACTCAGGCGCATGTACTCCGGGGAGGACCGGATCTATACCAAGGATCTCCGGGAGCACCCGGAGGACTTTGCCGATGAGCTCGACACGTACAGGAAGGCCGGCAACGTCTGGATCTCGTACGCAGTGCCGTTCATCATTCCTATCACTGCGGGATTTGTCACCGCGATAGTCTTTGGCGATTTCCTGCTCACGATCATGAAAATTCTCACCGGAGGAATTTAGGTGCTGGCGCTGAAGTATGACAACGGGCTGATCCCGGTGATCGTGCAGGACGCTGCAACCCGGGAAGTCCTGATGATGGCGTATGCGAATGAGGAGGCGATCCGGCTCACGAACGAGACCGGCTTTGCCCACTATTACAGCCGGAGCAGGAAGAAACTCTGGAAGAAGGGCGAGGAGAGCGGCCACTTCCAGAAGGTCCTGCGGATCCTCACCGATTGCGATGAGGACTGCCTTATCTATGAGGTGCAGCAGACCGGCGCCGCGTGCCACACCGGCTACATGTCCTGTTTTTACCGGACACTCGACGGTACCGTCACTGGCACAAAAGTCTTCGATCCGGAGAAGGTCTACAGGAAGCCGGGCCATTAACCCGGCTGGTGCCCCCTGCATTTCCAGACCCGGAACCCGGGTGCCCCATCGATCCGGCCGCTCCTGGCCCGGTTACTTCCGGGGTTCCCGTCCCGTACTATTTTTCTGCACCCGGCCGTACATCACCCGCCACGTGTGACAGCGTATGATCCCGGTTTACGACCCGCAAGGTACTATTCCGCAAATACGGGGTGTGCCCAAGGGGGACGAGTGGCAGATTGCGGCAGAGGCGGGCCGGTAGCGGGATTTCCGGGGCATTATGGCGGGCAATATTCCGGCAGGAGCGGGGCCTGCCCTGCCCCGGCGGGATGACGGGCAGGGCACGGTTCACCCGGGGTCTTCCCGGCCAAGTCGAGGAGGCAGAAGAATGCAGCTGCTTCCACCGGATCCGAAAAGAGCACCAGGTCCGTATCCGTGCACTGCTCCAGGATATCCGTAATCCGCTTCCCATAGTGCTGGTCATGGATCTTCAGTGCCCGGGTGGTCTTCTTCCAGCGGAAGATGAGCGGGTCGAGGTCCTTCTTTCGCATTGCATCACCGGACACAGCTGGCACCGGCCGGGGGATGAAGATCGGGCTGGCGGGGGGTGAAAGTGACGGGACGAAGATTCACGGGATCTTCCGGGTGTCGATGTCCCAGAGGCCGTATTTCTGCCGGAGGTAGCCGAGCTGGTTGTAATCGATCTGGTCGAGAGTCATCGTAGTGCCGTTCCAGACCACACTGTTGATCACGGCATCGTAGGACCGGGCATCCGTGTATTCCTCGCTGATCTGGTCGAAAGATGCGCCATCGGAGATCCTGATGATCTCGGGCGTCGACGTCAGTTTCCCGACATCTACGTACGTCCCGTTGCTGTAGGTCATGATCGCCGGTTCGGTGGTCTCGACAAAACAGTAGCCGGATCTGTTGTAGCTGTACTGTACCGGGCAACGGAGGCCAAGCGCCATGTGGTGCTCGGGGTAATAGAGAAACAGGGCGGTCCCGTAGCCCATATGGGAGAGGACGTATGCCATCAGGATCGACTTGTCCTCGCATTTTCCCATGTCGTAATGGAGCACCTCGTAGGGGTAGAATGTCCGGGGGGTCGGGGCATAGGGGATGTGCTGGATCAGGCTCACTGCGATCCGGGCCCGTTCTTCGGGCAGCTCGCTCCGGTCATGGATATTCTGGATAAAGTCCGCAAGGTATTTCTGCTGTACGGGATCGCTGACGTACTGCAGGTAGTACGATTCCAGGGTGGACGGGTTGTAAAAATCCGTGGGCCGGTCGGGGTACTGGCCCTGGAGATAGGTCACCACCCCATTATACGTAGTGAAATAGAGAGACTGCGACATTGTCCGGATCGCATAGGGGTATGCCTGTTTTATCGCCCCGGTCTCCAGAACAGACGCTGAAGGGAGCGTCACGTTGGGTGTGATGGGAGCAGCAGGCAGGGAGGTTGCAACGACACCAGGTGCAGGTGTGGGGGGCGTTGTTACATCAATTACCGTTACCGAAGACGTCTGCACGGCCGTCGGCACTGCCGGAGATGCACTGTTACCGGGAGCCAGGCACCCGGCAAGGAGGAGCGCCAATACCACGAGGGTAAAAATGACGGCACCGTTTGTTGCTGACACAATGGTAATGTGGAAGAAAATGATATAAAAAGGCACTTTTTTGTTCCGGGCTTGAGGGCTTGAGGGCTTGAGGGGATACGGATTGAATAGATGCCGGGTGCCGGGATTTCCAACAGGAACGCACAGGAAGAGCAGGGACATCTCCCCGGAAGGGCTGGATGCCGTAGGGCACTGTGCTTCGTTTACACCGGGCCGGAGATCTCTGCCGGCAGTATGGTTAATAAAAAAAAGGTTTTTCAGGCTGTGCCGGCGGCATCGTACAGCTGGCAGATGTACCGGGCCTCGAAGATCGAGACCGGTGCAAGGAAGATGAGCTCCACGATGATGCCAAGTACCGGGATGAGCCAAAAGATGGACAGGACAAGGGCGATGATACACTGCACAACTGCCAGGACGACCATGGCGATGATGTAACTGCCCCAGCCGATCTTCCCGATGGTGGCAAGGATCTCACCGATGTTGAAGGCCTCGCCCATGCTGCCGGTCCGTGCGAACCGGACAATACCGATCGTGGCAAGCAGGCCGGTGATGATCGCTACGATGACAAAAACAAGGAGCCCGGCAAGTGCACCCCCTGCGAACGCCAGTGCTGCCGAAGTGTCCCCGCTTGCAATAGCAGCGAGAAATGAGCCCATTGCAAGGAACAGGACGATCAGGCAGGGGATCGCCCAGATGATTGAGACGATGAAGTACTTGATCCCGTCTACAATGAGCGTGCCCCAGCCGGTTACTTCCGGCGCCGGCTTCTCGCCACGGAGCACACGAAGGGTGTACCCGAGGAGAGGAATACAAATGAGGATGGTTGCGAGGATCAGCAACAGCCACTCTTTCCACTTTCCGATCACTGCATCCCTGGCATAGCCAAAGGAGTCACCAAGCATGTTTCCGTAATCCATTCTTTTCACCTGTGAAATACTGTTATATTACGGGGTATTTGTACAGGATATTATAAAAATCCCGTGGGATTGGTTGCGGGGTGGGAAACAGGAGATGGCGGGTTCTGCCCGGTATGCCGGCATCCACATTGCCTGATTAAATGCTGTGGTTCCGGATGGATAAAAAAGCCCGGGAAAAGGGATGATGGGATCAGAGTTCCCTGCCATGGGACCGGTGCGGTCCCTGAGGTGGCCTCCGTCTCAGGATATACACTATAGCGATGATACCAACTGCAACAAGCAGGACCAGGATTACCGGCAGGAGACCGGATCCGTCGCCCGACCCGGCAGGTGCGGCAGTAGTCACGGGGGTCTCCGGGACGGGTGTGGAAGAAACGGTCGCGCTCAGGGTTACCGGTCGCGTTGTCGGGATGGGGGTAAGGGTGTTTGTCACGCCGGTCGTGACAAGAACGTAGTTGCTCGCCGTGACCGTCCCGCTCCCCCCGCTGTTGGTCGCCTTCAGGGCGACCGTGAAGCTGCCGGCACGGGTATAGACATGCGACGGGTCCTGTGCTGATGAGGTACTGCCGTCCCCGAAATCCCATACCCAGGACGTGGGAGAGTTCGTCGAGGTGTCGTTGAACCGGACCGTCAGGGGGACGATCCCCGCCGTCGTATCGGACGTGAACGAGACAACGGGAGTGGCGATCGCCGAGACATTGATGTACCTCGCAATGTTCGTGGAATTGGACCCGGCTGAATTGGTGGCGGTCATGACTACGGTATAGGACCCGGCACTGGTATATTCGTAGAGAGGATTCTGAAGGGTTGACGTGTCGCCGTCACCAAAGGCCCAGTACCAGCTCACCGGGGCATTTAACGAGGTATCATTGAACTGGACATACAGGGGTTCTGTGCCGGAGGTGATATTTGACGTGAAGGACGCGATGGGTGTGGCGAGGGTGGTGGTGATGTAACCGGATTGCGTATACGTGGAACTGCCGGCACTGTTCGAGGCCGTCAGGGTGACCGTGTACGTTCCCGCGGTGGTATACGTGTGCACGGGGTTCTGCTGCAGGGTGGTGTACCCGTCACCAAAGGACCAGACCCATGCACTCGGGCTGTTCGTGGAGGTATCGATGAACTGGACGGAAAATGGTGTCGTGCCGGAAGTCCTGATTGCAGAGAAGGATGCCACCGGTGTCGTGGATGCCGGGCTGACCGTGATATATGCAGCTTTTGAGAGCGTGTTGCTGCCCGCTGAATTCGTTGACGTCAGTGTCACCGTGAATATCCCGGTTGTCGTGTAGGTGTGGGAAGGATTCTCAGTAGTGGAGGTCCCCCCGTCACCGAATGACCATGCCCATGACGTGGGGGAGTTTGTCGAGGAATCGACAAACTGGACGCCAAGGGGCTGGCTCCCGCTTGTCACGCTCGAGACAAACCCGGTCACCGGCATTGCCGCCACCTTGCTGACAACAATATACCCGGTCTGGGTATCGGTATTGCTGCCATCGGCATTCGTAGCAGTCAGGGTGACCGTGTAGGTACCGGCTACGGTGTACTGGTGGACCGGGGTCTCGGAGGTCGAACTCCCGCCATCGCCGAACAACCAGGTCCATGAGGTCGGGTTGTTTGCGGATGTGTCGATGAACTGCACGGATAACGGGGCGGACCCGTTGGTTATATTTGCAGTAAACGAGGCTGCCGGCGTGGTTGCACCGGCTGCGGCCGTCAGGAATACAAGCGAGGCGGCCAGGGTAATAAGGAACCACAGGGTGTTGCGTTTCATGGTCTCATCTGGATATTAATTCATGGTATTCACCCGGATATTAAAGTGTGCTGCACCGGTCCGTACCGGTGCGTGGGCTGTTTTACCCATTGAGCCTGTTCATGTGCCGGATGCTCTTGTACACATAATGAGTGAACGCCGGGTCCTGATGAATAACAGAACCTGCCTGCAGAACATATCGCTACGCGGTAAAAAAAGAACTTACATCTTCCGCTGTTCGCTCTCAGAGCCAATGATACAATAGTACTCGTGGGTCAGCCCAATCATCGGTGTTACCGGACAGTAGGGGCAGATACAGGTATTTTTGGTGAGCCTGCAGGCACTCCTTCCGGTAGCGCAGAACAGTAATTCTTTCTTTTCCTTTGCACAGTTATCATAACTGGGGCACCGCCCGCAGATGCAAATCGCCTTGTTCTTTTCGATCATCGCAGTGCGGTCCGCTTCGCTCATCGCCATCATCTTTTGCATCATTTCTGAAAACTTGTCCATGTTCATCCCTTCCCTGCCGGGAATCTGGGGGTTATCCGCAAACGATCAATAAAAATCTTTGTCTGGTGCCAATGTTTGCAGGAGGCCAGCTTCCCCAATCCGTACGTTTATACCTATGATGAGCTGAATGTCCCGCATGGCACTCAAAGAGCAGATCATGGAAGTGATCGGGGGGCCCCATCCCACCGCTGTAGCCACGCTTGACGGAAAGCTGCCGGCGGTCCGGTTCATGGTGCTTGCCGGCTTTCCCGACATGACCCTTGTCGGGGCAACGATGAAGTCCTCAAAGAAAGTCGAACAGCTGAAGAAAAACCCTGACACGGCACTTTCCATCTGGTCGGGTAAGGAGTTCTCCGATCCGTACGTGGAGATCAAAGCGAAGGGAAAAGTCCACGAGGACGTGGCGACCAAGAAGAAGTACTGGAACCCGATGTTCGAGCAGTATTTCAAGACGCCCGAGAACCCCGATTTTGTCGTGATCGTGTTCACGGCAGCAGAGATCACGTACCATGGCAAGAACATGTCGAGCATGGAAGTCTGGAAACGCTAAAGCGCTTTTCACAAGAACATTCCGGAACCCGTGAAAAAGGTTATTTCCCGTGACAGTGCATGCGGGCAGCCTGGCCCGCCGGCATACCGGGAGGTGTGTATACGGGTTGCCGGATGAGAGGGAGATTGGTTTTCGGACACCGGCAAACCGGATTACCGGGATAGTGCAGCAACTAAATATCCCAAAAAAGATTGAGTATTTTTATACAGTCCAGTTTTTTATGCAGTCCTGTTGATTGCACTTTTTTCCGGATGGCTGCAGGCCGGGCCGGTTATAAAGACGCAGGGGGAATTTCCGTCTTCCGTGGTGACCTGACTTCCCGGATGATCAGGTAAAGCACGTCAACAAGATACCCGAACATGGGCAGGATCGCAAGGATGGCCCAGACCGGTGCAAGCATCTTCTGTTCTTTTGCGTCCTTCCAGATCAGGTACGCGATCAACACCTGTACTATCCAGATGGCGATCATCAGGATTGGCCCGATGAACGAGTGTGTATGATACATCATATACGGTGGCATTGTACGTTATACGTTACATCACGTGATAAGGTTTCACGTTGTGACAAGAACGCCCGGGTCTCCGCGTGTAGCGGGTGGACTATTTCAGTGCATGCACCTGCCGGGGGATTACCGGCCGGGGTGAAGTTCCCCAATCGAAACTCCTATCTGCCACCCCCGGCATACAGGGCAGGTATGCAAGAGTCAGATGACGTTGTCTATGATCATGCGTTCACCTGCTCGCACTGCGGATTACAATGGCGAACAACCGAGACCGGTCCAAAGCTGCATTGCAGGAAATGCAACCGGTGGTTCCCGAACCCCTGGGCGGAACCGGCTCCGGAGAAGTAGGGAATTAGTGATATATTCCGGATGACGGGTGTCCATGTACGCCGGTGGCCCGGCCGTTGGCACGTTCGCCCGCGAGGGGGATTTCAAAGCCGGTGGGGTTAGGGCGTTGCACCGGGCCGGAACAGGATTTAAAAAATCCCCTTTTTGTTTATTCGTTTTTTGCTTTGGGCAGCACGCTCAGCAGAGCATAGAACAAACCGGCAATAATGAACACTTCCATATACAGGCCGGCGGCCAGAAGAATGGTATGTATCTGGAGACCGGGTGCATACACAATATCCTGGACGTGAAGGGCAGCGGCGGTGTCATCAAGAACCCACCCGTTCAGGGGGAGCAGGGGGGAGAACCAGGGGAGCGGTCCACCCTCCATGGATTCCCCCGTCGATGCGAGAAACAACAGGTATGCACCAGCAAACGAGAGCAGGGGAAACAGGGACCAGGGCGGATCGATCCTGATCTTCTTTTCAAAAGGAGGAAACGGGCTGATCACTGCAAGCGTTATCACCAGCAGCATGAGGACGGCCACCACGAGAGTTTCCGCAAGCACATCGCTGTTGTTGAAAATCCCAAGCTGCAGGCTGCCGGCCTGTACCAGTAATACGATACCCGAAAGGAGCAGGGGGAGCCAGAGCGGGACAGGATCGGTGATCTTTTTAAGACCCGCATAGATAAGGGCGGGGACGGCGAGGAGGAAGATGAGACCGATCACGAGGAGGAGGAGGAAAAACAGGGTCTCGTTCATGTACCCATATATATTGTAAGAAATATTCAAAGATTCTGTTTATGGGGGCCGGGCCATTTGGGCTGCGGAAGGGGCCGCCGGGGGTTGGGATCGCGGAGGGAAACTGGTGACTATGCCGACTGGGCAGAATGAACGGGAATACCGTTCCGGATAGTATTTTAAAAATTTTTAACAATTGTTAGAAAATTTTGTATTGTAAAAAAGATGAGGCCTTTTCTTCACAGGGCAAGGGAATTGATCACGGCAAGCCCGTTTTTCAGATCGCTCATGACCACCATATCCGATGACAGGGTATAGAGAGTATCATTGATATACAGGGATCGTTTGACCGGTGACCGGGAACCGGAGCGGGAATCGTAATGCTCGACGGTTCCTTCCAGGTGGAATCCCTCTGACGGGGTGACGGTGAAGACATAGGCACCGCCCCAGATGCCGGCGTCTTCCGGCGGCTGGTACTTCTTATAGGCAACCCATCCGGACTGCCCGACCAGCTGTACCGGCAGGACGAGAAGGTTCGTGTCCCTGTCGAACAGGAATGCCTTTGGATCCCGCAGGACTTCCGAATCGCTGCCGCGTCCCCCGAGTTCAATGCTGTCGGTGACTGATGGGGCACTCACGTTCGTGACATTGAACAGGGCAAGCCTGACACCCCCGTCATCCGATCCTCTCCCGATACTGATCATGAAGGATTCATCATATGGATAGAGGTAGCCGGCATAGCCGGGGAGGCTGAGTTTCCCGAGAACATGCAGGTTTGCCGGGTCGGAGAGATCGATCACTTGGAGTGGATCGGACCCCTGCCGGGTTGCCAGGTAGAGCCGGCTGCCCGCGAACCGGGCAGCAGAGATCTGCTCATCGGGCGCGATTTTTTTGAGGCTCCCTATCGTGTTCATGCTGCTGTCAAGGACATAAACGGTGGAAAAAGAGCCCTTGTACTTGCCGGCGCCCTCGATCCCGGTCGTAGCGAGCCGGAGATTGCCACCCGATTCATCAAGGGAATACTGGCTGAGCAGTGCCCCGTTCACGGTGCCCTGTGCGGAATACGCGATCCTCCCGTCATCGATCGTGAAGGAATAGATATCGGTCTGCACAGCCCCGCTGTCATCGGCGGGGGTGGCGATCCCGATATACAGGTGCGTCGGGGACACATAGACCGTCCCTGCAGCACCGATCAGGAATGTCCTGGCGTTTACCGGTGCGATCGTTGCAGTATTAACAGATCCAATCGTGGTATAGGAAAATGCCCTGTCCGTGCTGTCGAAGTAGTAGACATCCGGCGTTATGATCCCTTTTGCAAAGTCGAGGATCTGCGGGAATGCATTCCCGTCCGTTGATGTTCCTGCAGTACTTGTTGTGATGAAATAGAGATAGGTGCCGATCATCCGTGAATCCGAATACGAGCCATCAACGGTGATCTGACGCACGGGCTCCGGGTGGGCGGGGTCTGAAACCGCATACGTGAAAATCCGGGTAACCGGGCGGGACCATGCGGCATCCGCACAGCCGATCTTTGCGCACTGCCAGAACTCCCGTGTATCACTTTCTTCGCTGATCACGATCAGCCGGTCCCCGCTGAGATAGAGGGCCTGAGGCGACCCGGAAAATTCCAGGGTGGCAACAATCTTTGCGTGTTCTGCCGGATATGCATCGATGATCCGTAGCGTATTGCCCGTAATGGCGTAGATGTAAGTGCCGTTGGTCCTGACAATGTCTGCCTCGTCGACGCCTCCGACCTGGACATTGGTGGTCGAATATTTACGGTCTTCTGACGGGGCGATATCCTGCAGGCCCGGTACGCCCGTTGAAACCGGTGCGATTTCCGGGGAAGCGTCCACGGCTTTTACGGTCCCGGTTGCCCCGCTGAATTCCCCGCTCTGGCTCTTATCCGTAGGCGTGAACGAGGACGAATAGACCTGGACAAGCACCTCGTCGTCCGCTGGGATATTGGTGGTTCCGGTGATCGTGAACCGGTCCCCGACATAATGATTGCTCACCGGATCGATGGAGATGTAATATGCGCCCCCGGATCCGGGAGAGGAACCTGATCCGGCCAGTACGGGAAGCGGCCCGGCGGTCGGATCGAGCACATTGAAAAGAGTTGAGGCCTCTGCATCCTGCTGGACTGCACCGGCGGTGACGATATATTCATCCGGTTTGAATGTCGAGGTATCGACATCAAAACTCCATGTCCGATCGCCACCCTGACCGGTGATGACGGCAGTTGTTCCTGGTGCAGGTATTCCGGTACTGGTCCCGGAATAACTTATCCCGGTGTCCGTATGCGAGATGAGGAACTTTTGTGCCTGGTCCTCTGATGAAAATTCCGGGATGTTCCCCATATCGGATCCGGTACCCAACTGGCCGATTGAGACCGGTGGAAGTATCGCAGTACAGTCGCCAGACGATCCCGCCTGGGTCAGCACCAGCATGCCAAGGCATGCAATGACGCCGAGAATAATACCGGCGATCAAAAATATTCCTGTTGTTCTTGAGATCATGTAAATCACTCAAGGGTGAGGATACCGGGTAATAAACGATTTATGAGCAAACCGTCTACATGTCCGCCGGATCCGAAATTATACCGACAGGAGATAGCTGATCACCGGGATCGCAATCGCTGGTTAAAAAAATACGAGAAATTCTTTATTGAATATTCAAAATTTTTGATGGTGCAGTCCTGAAGTCCCATGGCTGCTGAGGGGGGCCGTCGGGGGTTGCCCTGACGACGGGGTTGCCCGGGCTATGACAGGTAGGAGCAATTGCCTGGCAGCGTTTTATCGCGATGGTGGATCCATCGCAAATGACACCCCCTAATCCGGGCCCAAAATGGCCCCGGATTATCTCTTTCGTAACACGATCCGTGTCTTATTCGCGAAAAACCGTGTCCTTATTTTCCGGATAATCCCAAAACAACCCCAGATTGCCTGAAAACAGGGTAAATCACGCCCGGAAAAATGCGCTAATGGGTCCTTTTGGTTGGGCGGTCTCCTTACGGGACGGGCATTCCCCCATATCTCCATACGGACAGAAATCCCGCTGTATTAATGAGCTCGCATATCCGCGTTCTTTTGGCCTATCTTCTTGCAGATGGGCTCCGGGAGGTGGCGGGAGAACCGGGAGGGGGTTTGGGATCGGGAGTTTTTACGTCGGAGAGTAGGGTAAATGGGAGGTATTAGACATTTGGTGGCGGGTGGTCTCCGACGGAGAATTGGGAATGATGGGAGGTGAGGTTCCGGGGGGTGTTGCTGCGGGAGGGGCTGTCGGGGCTCAGGATCGCGAGGGGGATTGCAGAGCCGGTGTGGGGAGGGTGTTGCCACGGTGCTGATAGATCGAAATCCCACATTCATTCAATCATATGCATGTTCGCGATGATCGATTGCAATAAGGTAAACGATCTGCTCGTGTTCATCCGGAAGGAAAATAAGCCGGTATTTCTTTGCGATTCTCGTGGACTTTTTGCCGTGCAGCGAGCCGGACAACCATCCCCCGATATGCAGCGGATCTTCTGATAACCGGGCAAGTTTCTTTCCAGGTTCGGCTAACACGTTCTTATTTGTCCGGACAAGTGCAAAACTCTCAAGAAAAGTATCGGTCCGTTTGATGACCAATGTCATCAGGCACTCTCGCCAAGAAGATCATCGATCGATGTGATTGTTTTTACCTTTCCCTGCTTGATGTCGCGATCGCTCTTTCTGATGGTCTCCATTGTCGCAGGATTGCTCAGGATCTCGACTGTGTCAACAAGCGCTTCGAGGTCCTCCCGTTTCACCATGTCAGCCCGGATTTTTTTGATTTCCTGGTAGACTTCCTCGATGGTGACACCAGAGCTCATAATGATACTTGTGCCGTTCTTCTTATAATCATTCGGGATATGGAGATCGTGGGGCTGGTGCCGGGCCTGCGGTCCCGGGGGTGCTGCGGGGCGGTCGGGACCGTGGGATCGCGAGGGGGATTGCAGGGCCGGTGTGGAGGGGAGGGCGTTGCCATGGTCATGGTAGCAAAAGGATGAAGAGTTAATATAAGTACAACTGAATATTCTCTTTTAATGATTCAATCAAATCGGACGTGGAGTGTAAATAATTCTAAAGAATCATTATTGGAAGAAATAGATACCGAGATTCAAAAAGAATACCAAATATTGAATAAATTTAGTTCAGAAAAATTCTCAATAATATTAGTTATATTCGGGTTTTTAACGATATTTGTATCAATTTGGCCTTTCATTTCATCAATTATAAACGAAACCCAATTGGTACTTTTCTATCTCATTTCAGCAAATTTGTTAATTTTATTCTGGAGTTATTGGGAAATTATCAAAAATCTCTAATTTGCAATTTTAAAAATTCCAATTCGACCAAATATAATTGGGCCTAAAATTTCAATCAATTTTTTATCTATAATTGATGCAAGCGAAAGAGAGCAGTTTGAATTTCTTCTTAAAACAGACTGGGCTTTTGCGAAAAAAGGAGAACCACACTCGTGGGCTTTCTTTATTTTTCTTTCGACACGGATAGGAATAAGTTATGCTAATCTTCAAAATTGGATCAATATACCTCACTTGAATGATTCAATAATCTTCGGGATTTCAGTTTCGAGTGTATTAATAATTTTTTTGCTCTGTAGAAAACCTCAATGATGAGAAATTGTAGGAACCTGTGAATGTTACCGACAATCATTTTGTTAGCGATTTCTTTCATTTGAATCAGGAATCTTCTTGCTTTGAGATCCCCACT
>Ga0074046_10000655_pt1 | contig 31728 bp, 20 predicted proteins | sample BogForMeECP23OM3_FD_94441 | JGI IMG/M metagenome (GOLD analysis project Ga0074046, IMG submission 94441) | Bog forest soil microbial communities from Calvert Island, British Columbia, Canada - Bog Forest MetaG ECP23OM3 | ecosystem: Environmental > Terrestrial > Soil > Wetlands ... | reverse complement strand
CCTACGGATTGTTTATTGAGGGAACCGGTTCGGCGCTCCAAGCCTCTGGCGTCGCGGTGTCAACAAGCGGCAACAGCGTGCCTGACGCAAACAACTGGTCGCATGGACTCGAGGTATACGATGAGCGACGGCGACCTTCTCCGGCGGCTCGATCACAACGAGCGGAACGAGCGCCCTAGGAGTGGCGGTGGGGACAACGGGCCCAACTACCAGCGTCACGATATCGAACGGCGCCGCGATCCTCACGAATGGCGCCGGATCATCGGGAATTGCGGTGAACGGTTCGAACGCAACCGTTACCGCGGACGGCATCTCGATCACAACCCATGGAGGCATCGACACCAGCGACGATTTCTATGCAGACGGCGCGTACAATGGAGGCGCATCGTGGACTCCCAACGGCGGAGTCTTAAATCTCACGAATGTCAGCATCACAACGACGGGGTACGGCGCTTCTGGTGTGGTCACTGGGAACGCGGGAACGACGAACATCTCCGGCGGCTCGATCGCGATATCCGGCGACAGCGCAAACGGCGTCTTGACCCAGAGCGGCGGCTCTACAACGGTGAACGGCGGGTCCATCGACACGACCGGAAACGCCGCCTACGCCGTAACCGCCAACAGTGGAGGCTTCGCAACGCTCAATGGGACGACGATCGGTACGACAGGCAACGGTTCAGGCGGGCTCGGGATCAACGGCGCCGGCTCCGAAATCGACGCCACCAATGTGACCGTTACGACGACAGGCGCGTATGACACCGCCTCCGGCCAGCACTCCTACGGCGTGTACAACGGGCCCTACGGGACTTTCCCCGCCGGCGGCGTCGCCAAGCTGACCGACACGTCGGTGGCGACCGAGGGTGTTCAGATGTTTGGCGTCTTCACGGGTGCAGTCGGTTCGACGACGATTCTGGGCGGCTCGATTGCGACGGCGGGCTCGCTCGCCAACGCCGTTCAAACGAACAACGGCGGCCGGCTGACAATCGGCCTCGACGGCAGCGGGACCGCCACGACGATCTCCACGACCGGCGCGAGCGCCGCCGGCGTCGTCGCGTACAATGGCGGAGTCGTCGAACTCACCGGCGCGACGATCTCCACGACCGGAGCCGGATCGACCGGCCTCGGAGTGAACGGCTCGGGGTCGTCGTTAACGGCGAGCGGCGTCACCGTCACGACGCAGGGCGGCGTCGACTCGTCGACCGGGGATCACGCCGACGGCGCCTACAACGGCCCCTATGGCGCTTTGACCTCTGGCGGCGTCCTGTCGCTTGCCAACTCCAAAATCTCGACCAGCGGACCGACCGCAGACGGCGTCGCGACGGATGCGGGCGGCGCGACGACGCTGACGGGCGGGTCTATCAAGACTACGGGACTGGAATCGCCCGGAGTGAACGCCTACGGCGGCGGGGGCGTGACCCTATCCGGCATGAGCATCGCGACGACAGGAAATGGATCCAAGGGCATTGAGGTTCTGGGGACGGGATCCTCCGTCTCGGCCTCCGGAGTTACCGTGAGCACCGAAGGAACAATCATTTCCGCAGACGGCGATCACGCCTACGCCGTTTATAACGGCGCCAGCCCTGGAACTTCGTACACGACCGGGGGCACGGTGACGCTGAGGAACGTGACGGCGCAAACCACAGGCGTTGCGTCGAGCGCAATCGTGACCGCCGATGGCGGCGTCACCAACCTAAGCGGCGTCTCAGTCTTGACGACGGGCCAGGACGCCTTCGCGCTCAGCGTCTCGGGCTCCGGCTCTCAAGCCAACCTCAGCGGGTCGAACACGTTCACGACCCAGGGCGCAGGGGCGATCGGCGTCGTTGCAAGCCTTGGCGGCGTCATCAACGCGACTGGTCCGATCTCGGTCACGACGTCCGGCGGCGTTTCGCCCGCGACCGGTTTCGGCGCCAACGGCGTCGTCGCGGACGGCGCGGGGGCAAAGGTCAATCTCGCCACGGCGACGATCACGACCTCGGGCCCCGGCGCCTACGCGCTGGTCGCAAGCGACTCAACTGCAAGCGGCTCAGCCGGCGCGATCACAGCGTCGGGGGTGCTCAACATCAAGACGACGAACGCCTCCGACGTCGGCGTCCTGCTCCAGGGAAACGGCGCGTCCGTGGTCGCGGCAGGCGGCGGCGCGATCACGACGGCGGGGAACGCCATCGACTTCACCAGCGGAACCGGCCAGACCGCGACCTTTGACAAATTCAATATCGCCAATCAGTCCGGCGATCTGATCTTCGCCGATCCCTCGGTCGCAACGATCAATTTCAACGCCACGACCGCCAACGCAGGGACGAACAACCTGCTCGACGCCACCGCGGGCAGCGTCGTGACGCTGAACGCGAACGCCTCGAATCTGACCGGTGCCATCCGCACCGACTCAACGTCAACGTCCAACGTCAATCTCACGAACGGAACGACGTGGACCCTGACGGGCCCGTCGACCATCACCAATCTCGCCGTCACGAACAGCATCGTCGTGTTCGCGCCGCCCGGTTCCGGCGGCGGCTTCAAGACCCTCACGGTCACCAACTATTCCGGCTCGGGCGCCAACATCACGATGAACGTGGCGCTCGGCGGGCCGACCTCGTCTGCGGACCAGATCATCATCAATGGCGGGCGCGCGACCGGCACGACGCTGCTCACGATCAGGAATGTCGGTGGCCTCGGCGGACAGACGACGGGTTCCGGCATTCCCCTCGTGATCGCGACCAACGGCGGCTCAATCGCCTCAAACGCCTTCGCGCTCGCGAGCACGCCGATCGTCGGCGGATTCAAGTACACCCTCAATGAGTCCAGCGACGAGTGGTTTCTCGTGTCACAGCCGACATCGACGGTCGCCGAAATCACGAACTCGATCACCAACGTCGCCAAGGCCCAGCAGACCCAGATGATCACCAATCGGGTGCTGAGCTCCATCCTGCTCGGGGCGACCGAGCAGGTCAGCTGCTCGAGCTGCGGCTCCGGCTTCGCCTCGATCGGCTCGTTCGCGGCCGGCGCCCACGGCCGATGGGGCTTGAGCGACGAACTGACCTTGATGGGCGGCTTTTCCTACAACCAGTGGAACGCCTCGGGCATCACGGTCGAAAACGCGCCGACCATCGCCGGATCGCTGGTCTACGACTTCTGGAAGTGGGGCCCGAGCCGGCCGTTCCTCGAGGCCGGTGGAGCGCTGACGCCCTACGAGGACGTCCATTACTCTCGCTCCTACGCCAATGGGCTGACGACGTCGGTCGGCACAGCCTCGGCGATCAACCGCGACCTTTCCCTGTTCGCGCGAGCTGGATGGGTCGCCCGCCTGAGCCCAACCGACGAAGCCGCGATCTACGGCGATCTCAGCCGAAACTGGATGCAAACCGGCGGTTACACCGAGGCGTCGAGCGCGCTCAACCCGTATCCGGCGACGGTCAGTAACGGCCTCGATCTCCTGAACGTCGCCCACGTCGGGGCCCAAATCACGCATCTCTTCAATGGAAACATTGAGGCGAACCTCAGCGGCGCCGTCGCTTACGGGTTCGGAGCGGGCGCCGGGGCCGCGGTCAACGTTTATGACTTCGGGCCGATCGCGCCGAACGCCCTGCCCAATACGACGTGGGTCGAGTACGGCGCCCGACTTGGATATCGCTACAGCGATCGCCTCGTCATTGACGCCTTCGTAGTCGGCACCGCGTTCGGCGCCGTCGGGACGACGCTCCACGGCGGAATCGGGCTACGGTATTCGTTCTGACAGTGTGGACCTTTAATGAAAGGCGTCACCGTAAGTGCGAATGACGAGGCGATACGGATCCGGCATCCTGTCGGGCAGGTCGAGGGTAGCTTGCCGTCCAGCTTGCGACGTTCGCGGTCGCGATCTGCAACGCCCGCTTCACGTCGTTTCGCGGCATTGAATTAGTGAGGGCGAACCCTCTTTAGGGTCGACTGCGGCAATCGATCGCTCTCGGCGCGAACCCGTCCCTCAAGCCCCTCACGCCTGCGGCGGCTCGGTCCCCCCGGGCCCGAGCGAGCGCTGGACCATGACCGTGTCGGTCCAGTGGCCGAACTTGAAGCCGATCGAGGGCAGGTAGCCAACCTGGCGGAAGCCGAACGCCTCGTGCAAGCCCAGCGAGGCGCGGTTGGCCGCGTCGATATAGCCGATCATCTGGCGGAAGCCCGACGCCGCGCAGGCGTCGATCAGCGCGCCCATCAAGAGCCGGCCGACGCCGCGCTGGAGATGGTCGTTGTGGACGTAGATCGAGTGCTTGATCGCGTAGCGGTAGGCGGGGCGCTTGCGGAACGGCACGGCGTAGGCGTAGCCGAGCACCACGCCGTTTTCCTCGGCGACGATATGCGGCATCTTGCGCTTCTGCATGTTCTTCCGGCGGCGCTTGATGTCCTCGGCGTCCGGCGGTTCGAACTCGCCGACGTCAAGCCCGGGATCGACGCCCCGCCGGATGTGGTGCAGGTAGATCGCCAGCATCGCCGGCACATCGCCGTCGCGCGAATCGCGGACCGAGATCCGTCGCTCCGCCGCCGGCTGCGGCGGCATCTCGGCTTCCGAAGTGGGTTTGGCGTCCATCGGCGTTCCGAATCACTCCCTGACGACATAGGTATAGAAGCGAACCGCCCCGGACGCGTCGGTTTCGCGATACAGGCCCTGGATTTCCGACTCAAAACCCGGGAAGACGTTCGAGCCCTTTTCGAACACCTTGAGGTATTCGATCATCGGCTGCGCCCGCGCGTCGATCCGCTCGCCCGGCACGATCGTGGCGATGCCCGGCGGATAGACGACGAACAGGGTCGTCGCGACGCGCCCCTCGAGCTCGTCGAGCGGCAGGTAATCGAGATTGTTGCGGGTCAAATGCAGCTGCGCCTCCCGCGGCGTCATCGCCATGGTCGGGATGTGCTCCGCCGCGAACTGCGCCTTCTGCAGGCGGCTGATGTCATGCTCGCGATAGAAGGCGTGCATCTCCCCGCAGAGGTCGCGCAGCCTCTTGCCGCGATAGCGCGCCGATCGCCTGGCGACGAACTCCGGCATCACGTCGTCAAGCAGCGCGTTGTCGTCGTGCAGGCGCTTGAAGGCGACGAGCGTCGAGACCAACGTCCCGGCCTTGCTCGACTCGACCCCTGGCGTCAGCAGGAACAGCATCGAATTGAGGTCGTTCTTCTCCGCCACCACGCGGTTCTCGCGCAGATGCTGCACGACCACCGGGGCGGGAATCCCGTGCGGCTCGTAGGCGCCGGTCTTGCGGTCGAAGCCGGGGGTCAAGAGCGTCAGCTTGGCCGGATCGGTGATGGCGTAGCCCTCTTCGAGGCCGTGGAAGCCGTGCCAGGTCTGGCCGGGCGCGAGCGCCCAGAAGCGCGGGTCACGGGCGAGGAGGTCGGTCGACACGCTCTCCCACGGCACGTCATGCGCGCCGCCCTGGTAGGCCGCATCGCGGATCGCCACGCGGTCCGGGACGAAGGGATCGAAGAACCAGCGCCGCGCCGGATCGCGCTCCTTCTCCTCGAACTCGCGGCGGACCGCGCGGATCTTTTTCCTGAGTTCGATGCCGAGCCGGATGGTGTCGTCCCAGAGCACTTCGCCCGACCGGCCCTTCATCATCTGCGCGCCGACGTCGAGCGAGGCGAACAGCGGATAGAAGGGCGAGGTCGAAGCGTATTGCATGAAGCTTTCGTTGAACCGCCTATGCTCGAGCCGGCGCCGCTGGCCCTTGATGTGGCTGTCGCGCCGATGGATCTGCGAGGCCTGCGAGAAACTCGCGAGCTGCTTGTGGGTCGACTGGGTCGCGATGATCCCCGGAGATGTCTCGGAGAGCCCCTTGAGGCCCATGGCGAAGCGGCTCTCGTAGATCGGGTGGAACTTCATGAAGCCCGCCCAGGCCTCGTCGAACATAATGTAGTCGCACAAGGGGCCGATCCGCTCGAGCGTGCGCTGGGCGTCGTAGATCGTACCGTCGTAGGTGCACTGCTCGATGACCGCGACGCGGAACGGCCGCTCGCGCTTCCAGGCCTCGGGGTCCTTGATGAGCGGATTGGCGCGGATGCGCTCGCGGATCGCCGTCTCGTCGAGCTCCTCCGGCCGGATCGGGCCGATGAGTCCATAGGCGTTGCGGTCGGTCGAAAGATAGACCGGGATGCCGCCGGCCATCAGCAGCGCGCCCTGATGGGCGGCCTTGTGGTTGTTGCGGTCGAAGAGGACGAGGTCGCCCTCGGCGACGAGGCTCGTCAGCACGATCTTGTTGGACGACGACGTGCCATTGAGCACGAAATAGGTCTTCTCCGCGCCGAAGATCGCAGCGGCTTCCTTCTGCGCCTGCAACGCGGGCCCCTCGTGGGTCAGGAGGTCGCCGAGCTCGAGGATCGAATTGTCGAGGTCGTCGCGGAACACCGCCTCGCCCAGGTGCTCCATGAAGATCCGGCCGATGGGGCTGCGGCTGTAGAAGATGCCGCCGTTATGGCCGGGGCAGGTCCAGAGCTGATTGCCTTCCTCGGCGTAATCGACCAGAGCGCCGAAGAAAGGCGTTTTCAGCGTCTCGGCGTATTGCTTGAGGCGGGAGACGAGGTTCTTGGCGATGAACTCGGGCGTCTCCTCGGCAAGGAACACGTAGCCGTCGATGAAGTCGAGCACCTCGACCGGAATGTCCTCGAAGCGCTTGCGCCGCACGAGGATGACGATCGGCATGTCGAGACCGCGGCGGCGCATCAGGTTGATGAGCGAGGCGGCCTTGCCCTCTATGCCCTTCTTGCCCCAGTCGACGACAAGCAGGCCGATGGCGGCGTCGGTCTGGACGGCGATCTCCGCGTCCTCGACCCGGCGCGCCTTGATCACCTGGAAGCCCATCCGCTCGATGGCGGCGATGATCTGGTTGACTCGAAGCCCCTCCAGATCGTCCGCGTCGAACATCGGCGCGGAGAAAAGAAAGGTGAATCGCTGGAAGAAGTTCATGTCTTTCGGCCCCAACCCGGGTCGCGGCGCGTCGGGCGCCCTCGCGGCCGGCAAGCTAAGACAGGATGCGGGCGGCAGAATCAAGACGTTTGTCCGGCGCGCCCGTCCTCGCGCGCGCCGCCCGCGATTTTCCACGCTGCAATGCGTCCATTGGTCGCGCAGCCAGCGCCGTGCGGAACGGCCCGGAAAGGCATAAATTCACCGAAACGTCACGCTGGGACGCTAGTTGGTGCATTGCACAATCGACAACCCGGGCAAATGACCCCAAATCCCGCCGGCGGCTTCGCACAAGCCGCGGAGCATCGGTTCGATACGGCCGTCCGGCCAGCGCAGAGGCTGCCATGAGCGCAAAATCCGCCGTCCGCAATACCACGTGGGCCGAGCTCAAGGTTGGCGATTCCGCCAGCATCGAACGGACCTGCTCCGTCCAGGACCTCATCCTGTTCGCCCATGTCTCCGGAAACCTGAACCCGCTGATGCTGCCGTCGGCCGACGGCGCCGATGAGAAGACGGATCCGGTTGCGCCCTCCATGTGGGTCGGCTCGCTCGTCTCCGCCGTCCTCGGCAACATCCTTCCCGGTCCGGGCACGCTCTATCGGGCGCAGAACCTGAGTTTCCTCGGCCGCGTCCATGTTGGCGAGAAGGTCAAGGTCACGGTCGTCTGCCGCGAGAAGCGTGAAGAGCCGGTCGCCGTCTTCGACAACAAGATCATCAACGCCGTCGGCCAGATCGTGTGCGAGGGAACCTCCGAGATCGAGGCGCCGACCGTCGCCCAGGTTATCGAGGCGCGCCATCTGCCGTCGCTGATCGTGGATACGGCCGACCATTTCGGCAGGCTCGTCGTGCTCGCGGCCAAACTGCCGCCGCTGAAAACCGTCGTCGTCTGCCCGGACGACCACAATTCGCTGAGCGGCGCCCTGCTCTCGGCCGATCGCGGCCTGATCGAGCCCATTCTTATCGGCGATCCTGAGCGCATCAAGGCCGCGGCCAAGGCGATGGACGCCGACATCTCGCGTTATGCGATCGAGTCCGCCGCCGACCCGCATCTTGCCGCGGCCCGCGCGGTCGCGATGGTGCTCGAGGGCAGGGCCGGCGCCGTCATGAAGGGCAACCTCCACTCGGACGCGCTGCTCGCCGAAGTGGTCAAGAAGGACGGCGGCCTGCGCACGCAAAGGCGCATCAGCCACGTGTTCGCGCTCGACGTCCCGACGCTCGACGAAATCCTGTACATCTCGGACGCGGCGATCAACATCGCGCCCGACCTGATGACCAAGGTCGACATCGTCCAGAACGCGGTCGACCTCGCCCGCGCCTGCGGCCTCGAGCAGCCGCGCGTCGGCATTCTCTCGGCGGTCGAGACAATCAATCCGGCGATCCAATCGACGCTCGACGCCGCCATCTTGTCCAAGATGGCCGAGCGCGGCCAGATCCGCGGCGCGATCGTCGACGGGCCGCTGGCGATGGACAACGCCATCGACGTCGAAGCCGCCCGCACCAAGGGCATCGCCTCGCTGGTCGCGGGACGCGCCAACGTGCTGATCGTGCCCAATCTCGAAGCGGGCAACATGCTCGCCAAGGAGCTCACCTTCATCGCGCGGGCGGAAGCGGCGGGGCTGGTGCTCGGCGCCAAGGCGCCGGTCATGCTGACGAGCCGGGCCGACAACGATCGCGCGCGTCTCGCTTCCTGCGCGCTGGCCCAGCTTTACCAGTATTATCGCCGCGAAGGCCGGGCGTTCGACGGCGAGCCGCCGGTCGCCAAGGCGGCCGAGTGACCCGAGTACGGAGCGAGCCCCTTTGAGCAAAATCGTTCTCACCTTCAACGCCGGCTCGTCCTCGTTGAAGTTCGCCGCCTTCGCCGTCGACAACGGCGATCTGAACCACCTCGCCGCCGGTCAGGTCGAGGGAATCGGGGCGACCCCGAAGGGCTCGGTCAAGCGCGCCACCGGCGAGAAAACCGAGCTCTCCTTCGATCCGTCCGCCGGCAAGCTCGACCATCATGCCGCGACGCGCGTCATTCTCGGCTGGCTCAGGGACGTGGGCTTTGCGAGCGGAATCGTCGCCGTCGGCCACCGCATCGTCCACGGCGGCCCAGACATGGCCGAACCGATGCTCATTGACGACGCCGTGCTCGCGAGGCTCCGCAAGCTCATCCCGCTCGCTCCGCTGCACCAGCCGCACAATCTCGCGGGCGTCGAGGCGGCGATCCGCGCCTTTCCCGGAAAGCCGCAGGTCGCCTGTTTCGACACGGCCTTCCACCGCAGCCATCCGTTCGTGTCCGACACGTTCGCGCTTCCGCGGTCCTATTACGACGAGGGCGTGCGGCGCTACGGCTTCCACGGGCTGTCCTACGAATACATCATCCGGACGCTGAAAAAGCTAGCCCCGCAGATCGCGCGCGAGGACGTGATCGTGGCCCATCTCGGCAACGGCGCCTCGATGTGCGCGATCAAGAACGGGCGGTCGATCGCCTCGTCCATGGGCTTCACCGCGCTCGACGGCCTGCCGATGGGCACGCGCTGCGGCCAGCTCGACCCGGGCGTGCTGCTCTATCTGCTGGCCGAGAAGAAGATGAACGCTGAGCAGATCTCGGATCTCCTTTACAAGGAGTCCGGGCTGAAGGGCATGTCGGGCATTTCCCAGGACATGCGGGAGCTCGAAGCGTCGGACAGCCCACGGGCGCGCGAGGCGATCGACTATTTTGTGCACCGGATCCGGCGTGAACTCGCCAGCCTCGCGGCCACGGTGGACGGCGTCGAAGGGGTCGTCTTCACAGGCGGCATCGGCGAGCATTCCGCGCGCATTCGCAAGGCGGTGCTCACCGGCATGGAATGGATGGGCATCCAGCTCGACGACGAGGCCAACGAAGCCAGCGCCCAGCTCATCAGCGCGAAGGCCTCCCCGACGGCGGTCTTCGTCATCCCGACGGACGAAGAGCGCATGATCGCCCGGCACACGGTCGAGATCACCAGCGTCGGCGAAGACAAGCCGGCCACAGCTTAACCAAGGCAAGTCTCATGACCTCCACCTACAGCCCCGGAACCGGCCCCGAGCGCGCCACGCAGGACGCCGCGACGGCTGCCCACCAATTCGAGCAGCTCATGTTCGTCATGAGCCGCCGCATCGAGCGCGCGGCGCACGACCATGGCAAGCGGTTGCAGAAGTTCTGGACCGACGCGGCCGACGTCCAGCGCCGCTTCGCCGACGCGCAGAAGGCGGGCAAGCTCGGCGACGACGCCAAGGCCTACGCGGTCGACGCGCAGCAGCGTTACGCCCTCACCCTCGACGTGCTGCGCGAGCGCGCTGAGCAGGACATCGCCCATGAGGAGGCCGGCACGCCGCCGGTGCTCATCTACGACTACGAGGTCGTCCTCGATGGCAAGACGCTGCCGCGCCCGACGAACAAGATGCTGCTCAAGATCCTGCCGCCCCATGGCGTCGAGGTGAAGGACTGGAAGCGCCCCTACATGATCGTCGACCCGCGCGCCGGCCACGGCGCAGGCATCGGCGGCTTCAAGCCCGACAGCCAGGTCGGCGTCGCGCTGCACGACGGCCACCCGGTCTACTTCGTCGTGTTCCGCCCGCATCCGGAGCCGGGTCAGACCCTCGCCGACGTGATGCGGTCCGAGGCCGCCTTCGTCGCCAAGATTCGCGAACTCCACCCCGACGCGCCGAAGCCGATTATCGTCGGCAACTGCCAGGGCGGCTGGGCGAGCCTGATCCTCGCCGCGGCCAACCCGGACATCAGCGGCCCGCTCGTCGTCAACGGCGCGCCGGTCGCCTACTGGTCGGGCCGGCTCGGCGAGAACCCGATGCGCTACAACGGCGGCCTTCTCGGCGGCGCGCTGCCGGCGCTCGTCCTCTCCGACCTCGGCAACGGCGAGTTCGACGGCGCCCACCTCGTCAGCAACTTCGAGCAGCTCAATCCCGGCCGCAACTTCTTCGGCAAGTACTACGACCTGTTCACGGCGCCCGAGAAGTCGCGCGCGAGCTTCCTCGAGTTCGAGAAGTGGTGGGGCGGCTTCCACTTCATGAACGAGCAAGAGATTCACTGGATCGTCGAGAACCTGTTCATCGGCAACAAGCTCGCCCGCCACGAGGCGAACCTCGAGCCCGGTCGCCCGATCGACCTCAAGGCGATCCGCTCGCCGATCATCGTGTTCGCCTCCTGGGGCGACAATATCACCCCGCCGCAGCAGGCGCTCAACTGGATCGTCGACACCTACGCTGACGAGCACGAGATCAAGATCCGCGGCCAGCGCATCATCTACATGGTCCACGACAAGGTCGGCCACCTCGGCATCTTCGTGTCCTCCTCGATCGCCAAGAAGGAGCACACCGAGGTCAGCTCGACGATGAAGACGATCGGCGCTCGCCCCCGGCCTCTACGAAATGACGATCGACGAACAGATCGGCGAGGGGGTCGACGCGCGATTCACCGTGAGCTTCCACGAGCGCAAGACGTCCGACATTCTCGCCATCGACGACAACGACCGCTCGGACGAACGCGACTTCGCCGCCGTCGAACGCTTCTCGGAGCTCGGCACCGAGCTCTATGACATCTGGGCGCGTCCGCTCGTCCAGTCGTGGGTCACGCCGCAGGTCGCCGACCTCCTCAAGAAGACGCATCCCGCCCGCGTGTCGCGCACGATGTTCGGCGACGCGAACCCGTTGATGAAGGGGGTCGCGGAACAGGCGCGGAAGGTCGCGGCGGAGCGTCAGCCCGCCGACCCGAACAACCCGTTCCTGTTCGCCGAGAAGCTGTGGGCCAGCAGCGTGGAGAATGCATTCGACGCCTATCGCGACTTCCGCGACGCGATGTACGAGAAGACGTTCTTCGGCATCTACAGCTCGCCCGCGATGCTGCGTCTCGGCGAGAAGTTCGCCTTCGAGCGCACCCGCAAGGACCCGAAGGCCCTGCGCTTCCTGCCGGAGGTGCAGTCCGTGCTGCTCAACGTCGATCGCGGAAGCTTCGAGGAGGCGGTGATCCGCATGCTGATCCTGATGGCCGAGTCGCGCGCGACCGTCCGACGCGACCGGCTCGAGCGTTCCGCCAAGGTTCTCGGCCACGACGAGCCTTTCGCCTTGCTTGGGCCCGAGAAGCGGGCGGGCCTCATCCACGAGCAGTCGCTCATCGTCGAGTTCAGCGCGAGCGCGCGATCGAGACGCTGCCCCACCTGCTCCCCCGGATGGAGGACCGCCAGCGCGCGATCGAGGTCGTCGAATATATCGCCGGCGCGATCGAGGAGATGGAGCCTGCCACGATCCAGCTCGTCCAGCGCTTCCATTCGGCGCTCGGCCTGAAGGGTCTCGCCTTGCCGGCGCCGCGCCAGGATCCGCTGACGCTGAGCGAAGGCGCCCGCGCCGACCTGGGCGACGAGATTGAGAAGGTCCCGCTGGACGCCGTCGCGCCGATCGCGCCCGAGGCGGTGGCGGAGACCGCCGCGACCGAACCGGCGCCGAAGTCGAAGGGGCGCCGCACGCGCGAAGCCGCGGAATAAGCCAGTCCATGACGAACGAGCGCCGGGGGCTTCCCGGCGCGACGACATTGACCCGCCGGCGGAGCGCTTGAACGCTACGCCGCCGCCTTCGCGGACTTTCGGCTACGTCTCGAGCGCCGACCCCATCCGCGCCTTCGCCACCTGCAAGTGCGTGAGTGAGCGGACCAGCCTGGCGTCTTCGTCGTGAAGACTGGAGGCCTCGATGTTCAGCGCCATGATCAGCACGCCGCAGGCAAGGGGGACGTTGGTCTCGCAGTGAATGTTGTATAGTTTTCTCAGACCTCGGACGATGTCGAAGCGGAACTTGTCGTCATGCTCGTCGATGTGCTCCAGCAGGCATTCCCAGAACTGCGCGATGAGGCTGATGGTCGCCCAGGCCTGCCCCTCGAGGCCGCCGCCAAGCTTCGCCAGCTCGGGAACGACGTCGAGGAATTCTTCCAGAAGCTGCGACCCGCGCGGCGCTTCCGCGCTCATGTGAACGGCTTCGTGCATGGTCGCGACCGGCCTCGCGCGCAAAAAAGACGCGCCTGCAGCTGAAGTTGACGCAAGTCTCCTACGGAAGCGTTACCGGCCCGCGCGGCCGGCGCCGGCATTCCGAAAAGTTTAGAGTTCGATCTCCCGGCCGATCTCGACCACCTGGTCGTAGGGAAGCGCGAGATAGTCGCTGATGCGCGCGGCGTTGCGGTTCATTGCGGCGAACAGAGCCTCCTGCCAGCGCGGGATGCCCTTGCCGTCCTCGGCCGCAACAATCGTCTCGGCGCCGACGTAGTAGGTCACGTCGTCGAGGTCGATCGCCGCGCCCTGCCTCTTGCAATCGGCCAGGATCGCGGCGACGTCGGGATGCTCCATGAAGCCGATCCGCGCTTGCCCGCGCCAGAAGTTGTCGGCCTCGTGCTTGACCGTCACTCTTTCCTCGGGGTCGGTCCAGGGAACCGAGAGCGTGGCCAAATTCAGGGCCAGGACGTGCTGGTGCAGCGCGCGGTTCTGCCTGACGTGCCACGACATGACCGGCGGAGTCTTGTCGGTGGCGCGGGTCAGGAACACCGCCGTGCCCGGCACGCGCGCGATCTTGCCTGACCTGAGCAACGCGTCCATCTCCGAAAGCGGCGTGAGCTCGGCCTCGATCCGGGCCTGGAGCGCCATCGCGCCGCGGTGCCAGATCCACATGATTGCGTAGACGACCGAGGCGAGCAGGAGCGGAACCCAGCCGCCCTGAAGGACCTTCGCCAGGTTGGCGGCGAGGAAGCTGCCGTCGATCACGATGAAGCAGGCCGCGACCGCGCCGGCGGCGGCGACCGGCCAGTTCCAGATATCGCGCATGGCGATGAACAGGAGCACGCTCGTCATCAGCATGGTCGCCGACACCGCGATGCCGTAGGCGGCGGCGAGATTGTCGGACTTGCCGAAGCCGATCGTGAGCCCGAGCGTGACGATCATCAAAAGCCAGTTGACCGCGCCGACATAGATCTGGCCGTAGCCCTCTTCCGACGTCTGGGTGATGGTCATGCGCGGCAGCCAGCCGAGCTGGATCGCCTGACGGGTCATCGAATAGGCGCCGGTGATGATCGACTGGCTGGCGATAACGGTGGCGACCGTTGCGAGGAGGATCAGCGGCGTCAGCAGCGGCCCTGGGCAGAGGCGATAGAAGATGTTGCCCTCGGTCGGCGAGCCTTCGAGCACGATCGCCGCCTGACCGGCGTAGTTGAGGATCAGCGCCGGAAAGACGACGGCCCACCACGAGAGCCTTATCGGCCCGACGCCGAAATGGCCCATGTCGGCGTAGAGGGCCTCCGCGCCGGTGACGCAGAGAAACACGCCGCCGAGCACCAGAAATCCGGTCGCCCCGCCGCGCATCAGATAGTCGATCCCGTAGACCGGGTTCACCGCCGCGAGCACGGTCGGATGCTGAAGGATCCCGTAGAGCCCGAGCACGGCGATCACGACGAACCAGAGGAGCATGATCGGTCCGAAGGCGCGGCCGATCGCAGCAGTCCCGAACGGCTGGACCGCGAACAGCGCCAAGAGAACGATCGTCGCAGCCGGCAGCACATAGGTCGTCAGGCTCGGGGCGATCTGCTCCACGCCCTCGAGCGCCGAGAGCACCGAGATCGCCGGGGTGATCGCGCCGTCGCCGTAGATGAGCGCCGCCCCGAACAGGCCGACGGCGATAATGATCGGCCGCCGATGCTGCTTGACGCCGAGGAGCGTCATCAGCGCGATGATGCCGCCCTCCCCGTCGTTGTCGACCCGCATGGCGAAGTTGACGTATTTGACGGCGGTGATGAGGAAGAGCGTCCACAGGATCAGCGACAGCGCCCCGAGCGTCGCCCCCGCGTCCGGATGCGTTCCGGTGTAGTCGAGCACGGTCTTGAGTGTGTAGAGCGGGCTCGTGCCGATGTCGCCGAACACCACGCCGAGCGCCGCGACGCCGGCGAGGGCCGTGCGCCCGACCGAAGCCGTCTGATTGCCGTTCGCTTCGCCAGCCATGCCGCTCTCCCGCCGCCCATGTCCTAATCGATAGCCGCTAACTGAAACAAACGCTTGACGGCTGGCCGCTTCGAAGAGCCCGCTCGGTAAACGTTCCGCAACGGAAGACGGTGAACGAAGAATAAAGCAAACCTCTTGTCAAGATTAAGAAATTTCGCGTCTCGGCAAGGCCGCGATCGATAAAATTCGAGCAAATTTTTCAGCCGCCCGCCAAGCCGGCGCCGCGATGCTCGCTCCATCGGACCATGGCGGACGCGAACATGTTCAATCGGTTCCTCAGCTTTCTCACCGCGGCGAGCCTCCTCGGCCTCGCCTGGATCGGCTTTGGGGAAGCCTCGGAGGACCTGCCAAAGGCGAGCTTCACGCCGGTCGGCGGCCAAACGACCATGCCCTACGGCTGGGTCGACTTCTGCAACCGTCACGCCGAGGAATGTACGCTGGGCAAGCTCAATCCCGTCGACGTTCATATGACGCGGCAGGTATGGAAGACTCTGGATGACGTCAACGTCCTGGCCAACACCACGATCGAGCCCTTGAGCAACGTCGAGCACTGGGGCACCACGCTCGACCACTGGGATTATCCGGTCGACGGCAAGGGCGACTGCAAGATCTATGCGCTGTTCAAGCGCAAGCTTCTGATCGAGCGCGGATTTCCCCGTCAGGCGCTGTTGATGACGATCGTGCGCGATCTCAATGGCGAGGGCCACGCCGTGCTGACCGTCAAGACCGACCGCGGCGACTTCGTGCTCGACAACCTGTCGGACGACATCCGCCCGTGGAACGCGACCGGCTACGCGTTCTTCAAACGCCAGGCGCAGGACGACCCCAACATCTGGCTGAGCCTCGGCGGGGCGACCGGCGCGGCGCCCGCGGAAGCCGCGAGCCAGTAATGCTCGCCGTCGTGCTCCCCCTTCCTCAGCGAGTCCACGGCGCCGAAGCGTCCGGGTCGACGCCGTAACGCTCGATCGCCTTCACCAGCGTCTCGCGCCCGAGCATTCCCTCCTCGACGAGCGCGTGAAGCGCCGCCAGCGCGATGTGGCGGCGGTCGACCTCGAAGAACCGGCGCAACTCGGCGCGCGTGTCGCTGCGGCCGAACCCATCGGTTCCCAACGCGATGAAGCGCGCTTGGACGGAGCTGGCGATGCGCTGCGGGTAGGCGCGAACATAGTCGGTCGCCGCGACGATCGGCGCGCGTCCGGCGAGCAGCCTCGCGACATGGCTCACGCGGGGCGCCTCGCCCGGATGCAGCCGGTTCCACCGCTCGACCTCGGCCGCCTCGCGCGCGAGCTCGGAAAAGCTCGTCGCGCTGAACACTTCGCTGGCGACGTTCCAGTCTTCAGCCAGCATCCCGGCCGCCGCGATCGCCTCGCGCAGGATTGTTCCCGAGCCGACGAGCCGCACGCGCGCTTTCGCCGAAGGCTCCCCGGCGGTCATGAGCCGATAGAGGCCCGCGACGATGTCCGCCTCGACCCCCTCGGGCATCGAGGGCTGCGCATAGGGCTCGTTCATCACCGTGAGGTAGTAGAACTCGTCGGCCTCATCCTCGATCATGCGGCGCACGCCATGGTCGATGACGACGGCGAGTTCGTAGGCGTAGGCTGGATCGTAGGCGCGGCAGTTCGGAATCAGCGCCGCCATGGCGTGGCTCGAGCCGTCCTGATGCTGCAGCCCCTCCCCCGCGAGCGTCGTGCGGCCGGCCGTCGCGCCGAGGAGGAAGCCGCGCGCCCGCTGGTCGGCCGCGGCCCAGATCAGGTCGCCCACGCGCTGGAAGCCGAACATCGAATAGTAGATATAGAACGGCAGCATCGTCAGCCCGTGGACGCTGTAGGACGTCGCCGCCGCCGTCCATGACGACATCGCGCCGGCCTCGGTGATTCCCTCTTCGAGCAGCTGGCCGTCCCGCGCCTCGTGATACGACAGCAGCGATCCGGCGTCCTCGGGCTCGTAAAGCTGGCCCTGAGGCGCATAGATGCCGATCTGGCGAAACAGCGAGGCCATGCCGAATGTTCGCGCTTCGTCCGCGACGATGGGAACGATACGCGGGCCGAGCGCCTCGTCCTTCAAAAGGGCGCCGAGCATGCGCACCGCGGCCATCGTGGTCGACATCTCCTTTCCGCCGGCTGCGGTGGCAAAGCCGGCCCAGCTCGCGAACCGCGGAATGAGAAGCATCTCTGCCGCCCGGCGCCGCCGCGCCGGCAGAGGGCCGCCGAGCGCCGCCCTGCGCGCGCGAAGGTACCGCATTTCGGGACTGTCCGGCGCCGGCCGGTAGAACGCCAGCGAGGCCGTCTCCCCGTCGGAGAGCGGCAGGCCGAAGCGGTCGCGAAACGCCATCAGGGCCTGGACGTCGAGTTTCTTGGACTGGTGGGCGGTCATGCGGGACTCGCCGGCGGCGCCCATCCCAAAACCCTTCTTGGTCTTGGCCAGGATCACCGTCGGCCGCCCTTCGTGCACCGTTGCGGCCGCGAAGGCGGCGTAAAGCTTGCGCAGGTCGTGGCCGCCGCGCTTCAGCGCATTGATCTCTCCATCGGTCATGGTCTCGACCAAAGCGCTCGAGTCGGGGTCGCGCTGGAAGAATTTCGCGCGGTTGTAGTCGCCATCGTGCGCGCCGAGACTCTGATACTCGCCGTCGACGGTCTCGGCGAACCGGCGCAGGAGCACATGCCGCCTGTCGCGCGCGAACAGGGCGTCCCACTCCGAGCCCCAAAGCACCTTGATCACGTTCCATCCGGCGCCGGTGAACAGCGCCTCGAGCTCCTGGATGATCTGGCCGTTGCCGCGCACCGGCCCGTCGAGCCGCTGGAGATTGCAGTTGACGATCAGGGTCAGGTTGTCGAGGCGCTCGCGCGCGGCGAGCGTCAGCGCCGCGGTCGACTCCGGTTCGTCGAGCTCGCCGTCCCCGTACACGCCCCAGACGCGGCGATCGCTTTTCGCCATGAGGCCGCGGTTTTCGAGGTACCGCATGAAGCGGGCCTGGTAGATGGCGTTGATCACGCCGAGCCCCATCGATCCGGTCGGGAATTGCCAGAAGTCGGGCATCAGCCAGGGATGCGGGTAAGAAGAGAGCCCGCCCCCGCAGACCTCCTGCCGATAGCGCGCGAGTTGTTCTTCGGTTAAGCGCCCTTCGAGGAAGGCGCGCGCGTAGACGCCCGGCGCCGAGTGCGGCTGGAAGTAGACGAGATCGCCCCCGAAACCATCGCCCGCGCCGCGAAAGAAGTGATTGAAGCCGGTTTCGAAGATTTCCGCCGCGGACGCATAGCTCGCGATGTGGCCGCCAAGCTCGCCATGGGCGCGGTTGGCGCGCGCCACCATGGCGAGCGCGTTCCAGCGCATGATTGCGGTCAGCCGCTCTTCGAGCGCGAGATCGCCGGGATAGGGTCCCTGCTTCTCCAGCGGGATCGTATTGCGATAGGCCGAATAGGGCGGCTGAAGCGCCGAGACGCCCTGGTCGCGCAGCCGCGACTCCAGTTTGCGCAGGAGGAACAGGGCGCGCTCCGGTCCGCGATAGCGAACGACGGCGTCGATCGATTCGAGCCACTCGGCCGTTTCGACCGGATCGCCATCCTTTTCCTGGGCGCCTGCGCTCCCTTTGTACGCCTCGGAGGTCGTCATGGTCCCGCCCTGTCGGATCTGCACGAAAGCGTAACGCTCGGGGCCCGCCTGTTCCACCGGATTCGCGCGGCGCGACACCGCTCGCGTCCCGACCGACCACTATGGCGGTGTCCGGGACCGCCTCCCTCAGGCCTGGTCGAACGATCGCCTGAGCCAGTCGGCGACTGTCTCAGCGGAGGCGCGCCAGGACGTGTCGAGCATCAGGGCGTGGGGAACGCCTTCGAGAACGCGCAGCTCCGCGTTCCAGAACGTCGATGACGTGAGCAAGTCGACATAGGGAATGAAACAATCGTCGGCGCCGCCCATGACGAGGACCGGCAGGCGGGGGCGCCCCATCAGCAACGGCCACTGCGGAACCATGAGCTCCAGATTGGCGCGAACGGACTCCCGCTGGAACTGCCGACTGTAGCGCATGGCGAGGTCGACGGGGAAGTCGGCGGAAAAGAGCCCGCGACGGATCGCCTCATAGTCTTCCGCCGTCACCCCGCGGGACTGAACGCGGCCCAAGGCTCGCAGCAGATCCGGGCGCCTGAGCGACATATGCGCAAAGGATCCGGCGAGGCTGGTGAGGCTCGCGGGCGCGAGCAGCGCCAGGCCCGAAGCCTGATGCTTTCGCGCAAAGTGCTGGGCGACGACGCCGCCCATCGAGTGCCCAATCACCACGGGCGGACGATCGAGCCCGGCCGCAGCCACAGCGACGTCGGCCACGTAATCCGAAATGCCAAACCGGTCCAACTGCTTCCTGCCCGGGCTCTCGCCGTGGCCGCTGAGCGACACGGCGACGCCATGCCATCCGAGCTCGGCGAAGAAAGGCAGGAAATGTTCCGCCCACACCCATGCGCCGCAGAAGGCGCCGTGAACGAAGACGAGCGAGGGGCGGCGCGAAGGCGCGCCCGCCGTGATGATCTCCAGCGGCGCGTCCGTTGCGAAATCTTCGGCCATTGCTTTTCGCCCCCCGGGCGCGGCGGACCTCGCGCCCCTCCTCCCCGCTTTTTATCGCACGGTCCGTCAGTGAACGCCCAAGAGCGCGAGCATGATTGCGCCGGAGATCGCCGTGCCGAACACGCCGGCGAGATTGGGCCCCATCGCGTGATAGATGAGGAAGTTCTCCTTGTCGTACTGGAGCGCCACGTTGTGGCTGACCCTGGCCGCGATCGGCACCGAGGCGATGCCGGCCGAGCCAAGCAGCGGATTGATCTTCTCCTTCAAAAACAGGTTCAGGATCTTGGCGCCGACCACGCCCGAGCCGGTGCCGAACAGGAAGGCGACGAGGCCGAGGACGACAATCTCGATCGTGTCGATGGTGAGAAACTTGTCGGCCGCCATGGTCGAGCCGATCGCGACGGTCAGCACAATGATGATCACGTTCATGAGGTCGTTGGCCGCGGTCCTGGCGAGCCGGTTGACGACCAGCACCTCGCGGAACAGGTTGCCGAGCATCAGCATGGTGATGAGCGGCGCGACCGGCGGGAAGAACAGATTGACGATGATGCCGATCACGATCGGGAACGCGATCTTCTCGAGCCGGGTTACCTGCCGCGACTGCTTCATCCGGATCTTCCGCTCCGCGGGGGTGGTGAGCAGCTTCATGACCGGCGGCTGGATCAGCGGCATCAGCGCCATGTAGGAATAGGCGGCGACCGAGATCTGCGGCAGGAGATGCGGCGCGAGCTTGACGGTCATGAAGATCGCCATCGGCCCGTCGGCGCCGCCGATGATGCCGATCGCGCCGGCCTCCTTGAGGGTGAAGCCGAGCAGCTTCGCGCCGATCAGGGCGACGAAGATGCCCAGATGCGCCGCCGCGCCCAGGATCACGAGTCGCGGATTGGCGATCATCGGGGCAAAATCGGTCATCGCCCCGACGCCGAAGAAGATGAGCGGCGGAACGACGAGCAGCTGCACGCCTTCGTACGCATAATGAAACAGGCCGCCCGGCTGGGTGAGGTCGGACCCCGGCACGTTGGAGATGATGCACGAGAAGCCGATGCCGACCAGCAGCAGCGGCTCGTAACCCTTGGCGATCGCCAGATAGATCATGGCGCAGCCGATGGCGATCATGACCACGTTGCCCCACCAGAGATGGGCGAGGCCGGTTTGATCCATCAATGCGCCGAGAAAAGAAAGCACCTGTTCAATCAAGGGACGCCCCTCCAGCCCGGGATGATCCGGCGATCAGTGATGGCTCTTGCGCAGCGCCTCTTCGTCGATCTTTGCGAGCCGGTTGAGGAGCGGGAACAGCGCCAGCACGACGCCGATCCCCGAGATCATGACCATCGACGTGAAGAAGTCGATGAAGCTGAGCATGAGCGCTCCGTAGAGCGCGTCGGGCATCGTCACGGGATTGTCCTTGTTTCAGGCGAGCGTGAGCAGGACGCCGCCGGTGTCGACAGAATCTCCGGGCTTGACCGCGATCGACACGACCTTGCCGGCGCCTTTGGCGTGCACCTCGGTCTTCATCTTCATCGCCTCGATGGTGGCGATCTTGTCTCCGGCCTTGACCGCCTGGCCGACCGTCACGTCGACCGACTGGACGGTGCCGGCGAGCGGCGCGACCTCGTCGCCCGCCTTGGCGGCGGGCTTCGCCTCGGCAGTGGCCGGCGCCGCGGCCGCCGCCACCGCCGCCGAAGCCGCGGCGACTGAGCCGGGCCACGACGTCGCACCACCCTCCCCGGCGATCTCCTCCACCACGACCTCATAGGCGTGGCCGTCGACGCTGATCCTGAATTTCCGCTGCATACCGGCGACTCCTGATCTCCGAAACTCGTGTCAATGCGTGCGATGCGACGTCTGGTGCATCCAGCGGCCCTCCGACGCCCAGGCGCGCCCGGTCGAGTGATCCGCGATATGGATGACTCTGAAACCGTAAGCGGCGACCGCAGCCGCGATGGCGACGATGTGTTGGGTCGGGACGCCGTCGAGTTCGGGCGCGACAACAGCGGGCGCGGCGGCCCTCTTGCGCTCGACCTCCGCCGCCGCCTCCGCCTTCTGACGGGCGATCTCGGAACGTTCAATCCAGCTCAGAAAGCGGCCGAGGTACACCACAGCGATGCACAAGACGGCCAGGGCGGCGATCGCGCCGATCGCAAACTTCAGGGTCTCGAAGGTCATGGCGTCGTTCCTCCGATCGGGGTTGGAGCGTTAGAGGGGAATGTTCCCGTGCTTCTTGGGCGGCCGGAGTTCGCGCTTCGACAGCGCCTTGCGCAGCGACAGCGCGATCGTCGACCGGGTGATCGCGGGATCGATGACGTCGGTAATGTAGCCGTTCGCGGCCGCCATGTAGGGCGAGGCGAATTCGGCACGGTAGGCGGCGGCGAGTTCCGCGGCCTTGGCCTTCGGGTCCGCCGCGGCCTTCAGCTCCTTGTTGTAGAGAACCCTGACGGCGCCGTCCGCGCCCATTACGGCGATTTCCGCGGTCGGCCAGGCGAAGACGAAGTCGGCGCCCATTTCCTGACTGCACATGGCGAGGTAGGAGCCGCCATAGGCCTTGCGCAGGATCACCGTCACCTTCGGCGTCGTGCAGGAGGCGTAGGCGAACAGGAGCTTCGCGCCGTGGCGGATGATGCCGCCCCGCTCCTGCTCGACGCCGGGCAGGAAGCCGGGAACGTCGACGAGGGTGACGAGGGGGATGTTGAAGCAGTTGCAGAAGCGGATGAAGCGCGCGCCCTTGTCGGCTGCGTCCATGTCGAGCGCCCCGGCGCGGACCGCCGGCTGGTTGGCGATGACGCCGACCACCATGCCCTCGATCCTTCCAAAGCCGACGATCAGATTCTCGGCGAAGGACCGGTGCACCTCGAGGAATTCGTCGGGGTCGACGATATGCTCGATGATGCCGCGCACGTCCATCGGCATTTGCGAATCGTCCGGGATGAGGGCGTAGATGGACTCGTCCCCGGCGAGCGAGATGTCCGCGGTCGGAAGGTGCGGGGGGTCCTCGGAGTTGTTCTCGGGCAGATAGGAAAGCAGCTTCTGGACGATGCGGATCGCCTCGGCATCGTCCTCGGCGAGAAAATGCACATTGCCGGAAACCGAGGCGTGCATGTCGGCGCTGCCGACCTCCTCCATGGTCACCGCCCGGCCAGTCACCGCCTTGATCACTTCCGGCCCAGTGATGAACATGTAGGCGTTCTTCCGGGTCATGACGACGAAGTCCATGAGCGCGGGCGAATAGGACGCGCCGCCCGCGCAGGGTCCGCAGACCACGGCGATCTGCGGAACGACGCCGGACAAAAGCACGTTCATGTAGAAGACGTCGCCGTAGCCGGAGAGCGCGTCGACGCCTTCCTGGATGCGGGCGCCGGCAGAATCCTTGAAGGCGACGATCGGCGCGCCGAGCTTGGCGGCCTGCTGCATCAGCGCCACGATCTTCTTGGCGTGCATCTTGCCGAGCGAACCGCCGACAACGGTGAAATCCTGGCTGAACGCCGCGACCACCCGGCCGCCGACATAGCCCGTGCCGACGACGACGCCGTCGGCGGGCAGCACCTTGTTCTCCATCCCGAAGAAGCGCCCGGAATGACGCACATGGGCGCCGAGTTCCTGAAACGTGTCCTCCTGGAAGAGCGCGTCGAGCCGGTCCCGCGCCGTCATCAAGCCCTTTTTGCGCCGCTCGGCGAGCTTGTCCGCGCCGCCTCCGACCAGGACCGCCTCGTGGCGCCGGCGGAGATCTTCGAGTTGTTCCAAAGGTAGCGTCATCTCGTCACCCTTCGCCCGGCAGTTGTCGATCGTCGCGAGGGAACACTGCGGCCAGATGCGCCGCTCCGCTCCGGCTGCCCTGAGCCGCAGCGATCAGGCGTTCCCAGCGCGCCCGGGCTCTCGTCCCCCTCGGATACCAGGAACGAACTAACATGTTCGCCCCGAAAAGATACAGATGTTCATAGCCACTTTCCCTCTTGGGCGTCCGAGCCTTTGGTCTTAGCGCGGCGACCGCGATCGCCAGCCGCCATCATCGTAGCGCGTCGCGGGGTCCGGGGCCGATGCGGTCAATCATCGCGGCGGGCTTCGGCGCCCCGCCGCTCGTCGTTTGCCGTCAAGGCGCCCGGAAACGGGCGTGGAGCGATAGTTTCGGCCGCGATCGCGCGCCGCGACAAGGGCCGCCTTTCGTCCCGACCGCGACGATAAGTCGCGGCGCCCGCTGCAGTCTCCGGCCGCCGGATCCGGCCGCGATCCGTGCGGGCGGCCCACGCAACGTCGCGCACTCGTTCTCGCCCTGCAACGGGCGGCGGCGTCATCAAATTGGATCATACCGCAGGGCGCCGCAATCTGCCACATTGAGGGTTGTCGCTTGGCGGTGGACACTCGCTGCTCGAAGGGCCTCGGAGACGTTCCGAACGCCCGCCCTGAAGGGCGCCCCGGATCAGTGTCGTCGGTCCGGGTCCGCCCGCGATCGGGTCGGGCGGGAGGTCGGGTCGTCAACGGAGTTTCGCGACCGCAGCCTTAAGCGGGTCCCATCAGGGCATGCAAAGACGGGTGGGGGCGCGTGTGAAGACCAGGGAGATTGTTGTGGACTACGAACTGAACACACCCGCCGCAAATGCCGCCGCCGTTAATGCGCCGGGCGGTGTGGCCAACGGACGCCTTCTGGCCTGGGTGAACCAGATGCGGCATCTGTGCAAGCCCAAGAACGTCCATTGGGTCGACGGCACGGTCGAGGAAAACGACGCGCTGTGCGAGCAAATGGTCAAGTCGGGCACCTTCATCCGCCTCAATCAGCAGAAACGCCCGAACTCCTACCTCGCACGCTCGCACCCCTCCGACGTGGCGCGGGTCGAGGAAAGAACGTACATCTGCTCGACCAACAAGGTCGACGCCGGCCCCACCAACAACTGGGCGCCGCCGACGGAGATGCGCGCTACGTTGCTTGGGCTTTTCAACGGCTCCATGCGCGGCCGCACCATGTACGTCATCCCGTTCAGTATGGGGCCGCTCGGATCGCCGATCGCCAAGATCGGCGTGCAGATCACCGACAGCCCCTATGTCGTCGTCAATATGAGGATCATGACGCGTATGGGCCGCGCCGTGCTCGACGTGCTCGGCGACGGCGACTTCGTCCCCTGCATGCACTCGGTCGGCGCGCCTCTGGCCCCGGGACAAAACGACGTGCCCTGGCCCTGCGAAGGCGACATCAGCCGCAAGTACATCGTGCACTTCCCGGAGACCTACGAGATCTGGTCCTACGGTTCGGGCTACGGCGGCAACGCGCTGCTCGGCAAGAAGTGTCTCGCCCTGCGCATCGCCTCCGTGATCGCCCGCGACGAAGGCTGGCTCGCCGAGCACATGCTGATCACGGGCATCCACTCGCCGACGGGCGAGAAGACCTATCTCGCCGCTGCGTTCCCGAGCGCCTGCGGCAAGACGAACCTCGCCATGCTGGTGCCGCCGAAAGAGATGGAAGGCTGGAAGGTCACCACGGTCGGCGACGACATCGCGTGGATCAAGAAGGACGAGCTTGGGGTGTTGCGCGCGATCAATCCCGAGGCCGGGTTCTTTGGCGTGGCGCCGGGGACGAACGATGAGTCGAACCCCAACGCCATGGCGAGCTGTACCAAGAACTCCATCTTCACCAACACGGCGCTGACCGATGACGGCGACATCTGGTGGGAGGGGATGACGGAGAAGCCGCCAGCTCATCTGATCGACTGGACCGGCAAGGACTGGACTCCCGGGTGCGGCCGTCCCGCGGCGCATCCGAATTCACGCTTCACCGCGCCGGCCTCTCAGTGCCCGTCGATCGACCCGGACTGGGAGAATCCGGCCGGGGTGCCGATCAGCGGCTTCCTGTTCGGAGGCCGGATGCGCAAGAACATGCCGCTCGTCTTCCAGGCGTTCAACTGGTCGCACGGCGTTTATCTCGCGGCCACGATGGGCTCTGAGGCGACGGCGGCGGCGATCGGCGTGACCGCGACGCGGCGCGACCCCATGGCCATGCTGCCGTTCTGCGGCTACAACATGGCCGACTACTTCAACCACTGGCTGAATGTGGGACGGCAGGTCGCCAACCCGCCGCGCATCTTCCGCGTCAACTGGTTCCGCCGCGACGACGACGGCAACTTCCTGTGGCCCGGCTTCGGCCAGAACATGCGCGTCTTGAAGTGGATCGTCGACCGCCTGCACGGGCGCGGCTACGCGGTGGAGAGCCCGATCGGCTGGATGCCCCGGTACGAGGACATCGACTGGCGCGGCCTTAACTACGACCGCAAGACGTTCCACGACCTCATGGCGGTCAGCAGGGAGGAGGGCGCGGAGGAGGCGCATTCGCACGAGGAGTTGTTTGACCGCTTCTTCGACCGGATTCCCAAGGAGTTCATCTACGAGCGCGAGCTCCTGCGTTCGCGTCTGTGGCGCTCGCCGCAGCGCTGGGAGCTCGCGCGCGAGGGTATCCAAGACCTCGAGGGCGTAGTCTTGGGTTGATCTGGGTCAGCCGGCCCCTGGCGCCGGTCTGAGAAGCGCGCGCGTCCCGGTTGACGTGAAGGACCGCGAGCCGGAGACGGCTCGCGGTCCTCGCGTTTCGGAGCGTCGTCCCCACGCCGGCTGGCGCCAGCCTTCGTGGAGCAGCCCCGCTCACCGCCCATGGCGGAGCGTTCGGTGAAGCTCTTCGTAGAGGGGCGCAAGACGGCGATACATGCGCTTGTAGACCCGGCTGTAGAGCTCTTCGTACAGCGCGCCGTGGGCGGGATCGGGCTCGAACGTCTGGCCCAGACGCGTCATCTCGCCGACCGCCGCGGCATAATCGCGGTGCAAGCCGAGCCCCACCGCGCCGACGATGGCGGCGCCGAGCCCCGACGTCTCGAACGTGTGCGGCCGCGCGGCCGGCCGGTTGAAGATGTCGGCGGTCGCCTGCATCGCCGCGGCCGACTGCGAGCCGCCGCCGGACACGCGAAGGCTCGTCACCGGAACGCGCGTCCGAGCCGCGATGCGCTCTGAGCCTTCGCGCAGCGCGTAGGCGAGCCCCTCGAGAATGGCGCGAAAGAAATGCGCGCGCGTATGCGCGTCGGTGAAGCCGATCACCGCGCCGCGCGCCTCCGGGCCGGGGGTGCGCACGCCGGGGGTCCAATAGGGCTGCAGCATCAGGCCGTCGCTTCCTGGCGGCGCATTTTGGACGAGCCGATCGAACAGCGCCTCCGGCGAAACGCCTTCGAGCGGAGCGGCCGCGATTTCCGGGTGACCGAATTGCTCCTTTAACCAGTTCACCATCCAGAAGCCGCGAAAGATCTGCACCTCCGCGATGAACTTGCCCGGCAGCGCGGCCGGATAGGGCGGGATGAAGGGCGTCGCCTCGAAATAGCGAGACATCGTTACGTTGATCGTCGCCGTCGTCCCGTAGGAGATCGCGCCGACCTCGGGCGAGATCGCGCCGGCGCCGAGGACCTCGCAGGCCTTGTCCGCAGCGCCGGCGACGACCGGCAGTCCTGCGGGCAGTCCGGTCGCCTCCGCGGCGTCGCGGGTCAGCGAGCCGAGAATGGAGCCGACCGGGACGAGGTCCGGCATCATGTCGCGCGTCGCGGCGAGGGCGCGCCATTTCCAGTCCCATCCCCGCGCCCAGTCGTGGCGCTTGAAATCGAACGGCAGGTAGCCGACCTGCGAGCCGACCGAATCGGCGAAGCGCCCCGTCAGCCGGTAATTGAGCCAACCGGAAACGAGCAAGACCTTGTGCGTGCGCTGAAGTCGTTCCGGCTCGTGCTCCGCGATCCAGTTGAGCTCCGATTCCCTGGCGAGATGGTCGATCGTCCCGCCGACCCGCGCCGCCATGAACGCGGCGCGCCACCAGAGCGGGATCGGCGGCGTGCGGTGCGCGCGCCGCTGATCGAGCCAGATGATGAAAGGACGCAGCGGCTGGCCCTTGTCGTCGACGAGCGTCAGCGAGCCGCGCTGCGCCGTCACCACGACGCCTTTGGCGCGCGCGATCAGGTCGGGGACTTCCGCCGAGAGCCTTCGTGAGACCGCGGCGCTCGCCTGCCAGAACGCCTCGGCGTCGTGCTCGAGCCATCCGTCCTCAGCCGACACATAGCCGTCAAGCGTCTGCTGGCGCTTGGCGACGATGTTTCCCTTAAGGTCGATGAGCAGCGCCCGGACGCTCTGCGTGCCGCAGTCGATGGCGAGCATGAGCTCGTCCGCGGACGCGCTCATGGGCTCGTCTTGGGAGTCGCGTAGCAGCGCGCGACGAGCGCGCGGTAGTCTGCGACCTCCTCGTCCCAGCGCGCATGGTCCCAGCCCATCTCCTCCCGCGCGATTGCTTCGACCTGCGGCAAGAGCTCCTCGGCGCCGTTGCGCAAGAGCAGCCCGAGGCGGGTTCGTCGCAGCATGAGGTCGTCGAGATGCGCAACCTCCTCGGAACGGCACGCCCAGCGAAGCTCCGCCAAAGTGGCGCCGGTGTGACGGATCGTGTCGAGCTCGCCAGCGCGGGCGTACGCCTTCACCACGACGGCTTCGTCTCCGTATCGGGCGAGCCATCGCTCGCCGAGGTCGGAAGTGAGATCGCCGAGATCCTCGCGCGTCGAAGCGGCGGTCGGCGCGAACAAGGGCGACCGGCCGTCCGCGCCCTTCAGTCCGGGGATGCGTTCGGCCGCGTGATTAAGCGCTGCGATCGCCGTCGAGCGGAAGGTCGTGAGCTTGCCCCCGGTGACGGTGATGAGACCGTTCTCGTTCACAATGAGGTTGTCGCGTCTCTCCTTCGAGGGATCGACGTTCGAGCCGGAGGCGATGACGGGACGCACGCCTGACCATGTTGAAACGACGTCCGCCTCGCCGAGCCCGAGGCTCGGGAACTCGGCCTGCGCCGCTCGCAAAATATACTCGAACTCGGAGCGCGCGATTCCCGGTTCGCGATCGAGATCGTCGCGATGATCGATGTCGGTCGTGCCGACCAGCGTCGATCCCTCCCACGGAATCGCGAACAGCGCGCGGCGGTCGTCCGGATGGAAGAAGGCGATCGCCTGCGCGAGCGGCAGGCGCCAGGCCTCGAACAGGAGATGGCTGCCCCTGAGCGGCCGGAGCTTCGGCTTCGCCCCGAGCTGAGCGCGCAAGCGGTCGCCCCATGCGCCTGTCGCGTTGAAGACGCAGCGCGCCTTGACCTCGAATGCATCCCCGTTGATGGCGTCGCAAAGTTTTACGCCGTCGACGCCGTTCGGGCCCAGCGTCAGGGACTCGACCGCCAGACGGTTGCCGGCGACGGCGCCGCAGCGCCGGGCCTCGCTGAGCACCCTGAGGACGAGGCGCGCGTCGTCGGTCTCGGCGTCGAGATAGGACCAGCCGCCCTTCAGGCCCGCCGGGGACAGAACCGGCGCGCATTGCAGGAAGGACGCCGCGTCCCTCCAGCGCCGGGTTTTCTGGCCCGCGAAGAAATCATAAGCCGCGAGCCCCAGGCCCAGGGCAAAGCGGCCGTACTCGTCCCCCTTGCGCACCGGAAGCAGAAAGCCGAGAGGTTTGACGAGGCCCGGCGCGGCGCGCAAGAGCTCGGTCCGGTCGCGCACGGATTCGCGGGTGAGGCGAATATCCCCTTGCGCGAGGTAGCGAAGCCCGCCGTGCACCAGCCTTGAGGTCCGCGACGACGCGCCGCTGGCGTAGTCGCGCGCCTCGACGAGCGCCGTTCGCAAGCCGGCGCGCGCGCATTCGAGCGTGATCCCCGCTCCGGTGATTCCGCCGCCGATGACGAGCGCGTCGAACGGTTCGTCACGCAGTCGCGCGAGCGTGTCCTGTCTCATCATTGCGATCCCTTTGGCAGGAGATTGCCGGAGTCGAGCGCGCCCGCAGGGTCGAAGTGGTCGACCATCGCCTGGAGCGCGCGAACGCCCCGTTCGCCCTTCTCCGCGGCGAGGTACGGCGCATGGTCCTTGCCGACGCCGTGCTGGTGCGTGATCGTCCCGCCCTCGCGCACGATCGCCTCGCTGACGGCGGATTTCAGCGCGCGCCATCGCTCGAGGCTCACCTCGAAGTCGGGCGCGAGCCGGAAGACGAAGGTCGCGTAGACGCTCGATCCCTGCGGGTAGACCTGCGACAGGTGCGTTTGCGCATGACAGCGCTCGCCCAATCGCATGAGCGCCGCGCGCCCCGCCGTTTCGACGGCGTTTGTCATGGCGCCGACCCGCCTCCAGTCGACGGCCGTCTCCATCGTGTCGACGGCGTAGCCGGCCGACCAGAGCGCGTTGCGGAGGTAGGCGCTCTAAGCGGTTGGCGCGCCACTTCGCTCCGATGAGGGCGCCGGTCGATACGGCGCCCCGCCTGCGCAGCTCCGTCGCGGCCCCGGCGCGCTCAGCGTCGATCTCAGCGCGTCCGCCGGTATAGCCGATGAGCAGGAGGACCTTGCCGTCGCCGCATCCGCGCAAGGCGAGATAGCGTTCGAGAGCCGCGACCGCGCCGCCTCCCCCCGCGAGTCGCAGCGTCGCCTCGGTCTCGGCCGGGTTGGCGAGCCTCGCCATCGACAATCCGAGCCTCATCTGAACGAGGTCTCGGGTTGCGGTCTGGCCCGCCTCCCAGTCCGGCAGGAAGTAGCCGACGAACGTCTCGCGCTCGGGCGCCCGCGAGACGCGGACCGTCGCCCGGGTGATCACGCCGATCCGGCCCTCGGACCCGAGAACCCATTCCCTGAGGTCCAGGCCGGCGGCCGACGCGGGAAACGCCGGCAGGTCGAGCGCGCCGGTCGGCGTCACGATCCTCCCGCCGGCGAACAGCGCCTCGATGCGGCCGTAGCGGGCGGACTGCTGTCCGCACGAGCGCGTCGCGATCCAACCGCCGAGGGTCGAGTATTCGAAGCTCTGCGGATAATGGCCGAGCACGAAGTTTTGGGAGCGCAACTGCGCTTCGAGATCGGGGCCGGCGACGCCGGCTTCGAAGGTGGCGAGCTGAGAAGTCGGGTCCAGCTTGATGAGGCGGCGCAGCCGCGTCATGGCGATGGCCAGCGCCGGCCGCTTTCCGTCGCCGGGCGTCAGATGGCCGACGACGCTGGTCGCGCCGCCCACGGGAATCGCGACCGCGCCGGCCGCCGCCGCAAAGTTCAGCGCCTCCCGGACCTCGTCCTCGGTCTCCGGAAACGCAACCCCGTCGGCGACCGCCTTGACCCGCCCGAACCGAAGCCGAAGCCAGTCCTCGAGGCTCTGACCGACGCTCGCCCTGAGCCGGCTCTCCCGGTCCTGGCTCACCAGGCGATGGCCTGGAAGGCGCGAGGGCGGAATCTTGGCCACGACCGCGTCGAGCGCGGCGTCGTTCGGCGGCGAACCCTCCCCGATCCGCGCGCTCAAAAAGTGTCGCGCCTCGCCGGCGAATTGGAGGTCGATCGCCTCGTCCCCCCAGCCATTCCATCGCCGCATCGTCCGTTCCGCCCTGACCCTTCCGCCGAGACCCGGCTCGAATACCACGCCGATCTCGCGGGGGCGCATTGACTCTGCTCAAATCGACGCGGACGCAACAAGACGCTCGCGACAGATGAACATGGTTCATGTCTCAGTGCAAAAATCGCGTTTCCTCCAGTCTCCCCCCTCCCGCTACTCCGTTGCGCCAGCGCTCGTCGCATCGGATATCGGGAGGCTCACGTGCTTTTGGAAGGTCGCCGTGATCTCGGGCGCTGCAAGTCTGCGCGGGATCGGTCTGGCGGTCGGCGCGCCAGAGGGTCCAGTCGCGCTCGGCGACGGGTCGCTCTACGAGGTCTACCGTTACGACCCCTCCGGGGCAGGTCCGCCGAAACGGGAAATTTTCGGCAATGTGCTTCAGCCATTCGCGGGCGACGATTTCCGTGGACCTGACGGCATGGCCTGGGGCGACGACGGAAGACTGTACAGCGCGGTTTACGGGCAGCAGAACGTCACTGTGCTCAATCGGGACGGATCGCTCGCCGAACGGCTGCCGCTCGCGGGCGAAAACCCGACGAACTGCGCCTTCGCCCTCGCCGGCAAGACGCTGCTGGTGACCGAAGTCGCACGCGGACGAATCGAGCGGCTCGAGACGCCTTGCGGGGGCTTCCGCTCTTTTATCCCAAGATCGGCCTCGGGACCGCCCGCCACGCCTGAACAACGCCAGCGATCAAGCGGTTCGGCGGGAGCGCCCTCAGCAGGCGGCGGACGCCTCCGCGCCGACGCCGAGCGACTTGAGCATCCGCCGCGCCGTCTCCGGCGCCTGTCGGCGCAGCTCGGGCACGCAGCATCTCCCAGAACGCGCCGCGCGTCAGGGGGCCGGTCGCGAACAGGCTGTCGTGGGGATGGTCCGAAGCGTCGACCACGG
>Ga0074046_10000653_pt1 | contig 31797 bp, 31 predicted proteins | sample BogForMeECP23OM3_FD_94441 | JGI IMG/M metagenome (GOLD analysis project Ga0074046, IMG submission 94441) | Bog forest soil microbial communities from Calvert Island, British Columbia, Canada - Bog Forest MetaG ECP23OM3 | ecosystem: Environmental > Terrestrial > Soil > Wetlands ... | reverse complement strand
CGATTACCCATCCGCCGCCATGCACATAAATCAGCGCGGGCCCCGGACCGGTCACCCCTTCGGGGCGGTAAAGACGCAGCGGAATTTCTCCCGCAGGACCTGGCACGGCTAGATCGCGTACCTCGGCCATTGGTGCTGCTGGGCCGCCAAAGGTTGCCGTCTTTTCTCTGTAGTAGGCCCTGGCCTGCTCCACCGTTTGCATGGAGATAGGCTGAGCGCCTGCGGCTAGCAAAATTCCAAATAGCCTTACCACATCCGGATGGAAAACCATCGCAGCCTCGAATCCCGGTCGCCGGTCTTGCTCCTTCGCCTGCCGCGTCCTCCGCGCCGGCGCCTAAGCGCTAACATAAGACAGGGAGTGTTCGATTGCGCTGTCTTTTTGTAAGCGCCGCCCCAGCGGCAGGCACGGATCACGGCTCCTCCGGGAAAGGCCGGCCATCGTCCCGTAGCACGACATAGATCGCCGGGATGACGAGCACCGTCAGCAGCGTCGAGGAGGCAAGCCCAAACAGGAGCGAGATTGCAAGGCCCTGAAAAATCGGATCGGCCAAGATGACGGCGGCACCGATCATGGCTGCGAGCGCGGTCAGCAGGATGGGCTTGAACCGGATGGCCCCCGCTTCCAGCAAGACTTGCCGCAAAGGCACCTCGGCGCTTCGCCTTTCGCGGATGAAGTCCACCAAGAGGATCGAGTTGCGCACGATGATGCCCGCAAGCGCGATGAAGCCGATCATCGAGGTGGCGGTGAAAGGCGCACCGAACAGCCAGTGCCCCAGCATGATGCCGATCAGCGTGAGCGGAACCGGTGTCAAGATAACGAGCGGAAGCTTGAACGAGCCGAACTGGCCGACGACGATAAAATAAATGCCGAGTATGGCGACGGCAAAGGCGGCACCCATATCGCGGAAGGTGACGTAGGTCACTTCCCATTCACCGTCCCAGAGCAGAGCTGGCTTCGATTCGTCATCAGGCTGGCCGTGCAGCGTGATCTCCGGCTTTTGGCCCGGGCCCCACTCCGCCTTGTTTATGGCATCGCGTACCGCAAGCATTCCGTAGATCGGGGCCTCGAAACTGCCCGCAAGCTCGGCCGTCACCATTTCCGCCGGCCGGCTATTATGCCGGAAGATGGGGTAGGAGGCCCGCTCCTTTCTTAGGCTGACCACGTCGCCGAGTTCCACGATGGAACGGTTGCCTGGAATGGCGTTAGCAGGGACGGGCGTCGAAAGCGTATGCTGCGAGAGGGAAAGCTCGCTCTTCGGCAAGGCGATCGCGATCTCCACGGGATGGCGGCCCTCGCCCTTATATGAATATCCGACCGGCACGCCGGAGAGATAGGCCTGGATCGTGTCGTAGACGTCGCGCTGCTCGACCCGGAAGAACTCGAGCTTGTCCTGGTCGATGGCGACGCGGAGCCTGTCGGAAGGCACGCCGTAGCTATCGTCCACGTCCACGATGAAGGGAATGCCTTCGAAAATCTTGCGCAGCTTAGCAGCGGTTGCGCGCCGCTCCGCAGGATCGGGGCCATAGACCTCGGCAAGCAGCGTCGAAAGCACGGGCGGCCCAGGCGGAACCTCCACAACCTTCAGCGCGGTGCGGGGAGGAAGCTCCAGACCCCGGAGCCGTTCGCGCACCTCTAGCGCGATCTCATGGCTTGTGCGGCTGCGCTCCGATTTCGCAGTGAGATTGAGCTGCAAATCGCCCTGCTCAGGCGTATTGCGCAGGTAATAATGCCGGACGAGTCCGTTGAAATTGAACGGAGCGGCAGTACCAGTATAGGATTGGATCGAGGTCAGCTCCGGTAAGGTTTTGATCCGTTCGGCAGCCATTTGCAGCACGCGGCCGGTGTCCTCAAGGGAGGAACCTTTCGGCAAATCGATTACGACCTGCATCTCGGACTTATTGTCGAACGGCAGCAGCTTCACGGTCACTGCTTTGAACCAGAAAAGCGTCAGAGACAGGAGCGTCGCAACGCCGACGGCTATGAGGAATCTGAGGGCGAGCTTACGAGTCTTGAGCAGCGGACGCGCGACGGACAAGTAGGCGCGCGCCAAAAAGCCGCCGCCTTCGTCATGGCCGTGGCCTGCGCCGTCTTTGCTGCCGAAGCGGACCATCAGCCAAGGCGTCACCATGACAGCCACGAAGAACGAGAAAATCATCGCGGCTGAAGCATTGGCCGGAATGGGGCTCATATAGGGCCCCATCAATCCAGACACGAACAGCATGGGCAGGAGGGCCACGACAACCGTAAGCGTGGCGATGATGGTGGGGTTACCCACCTCTGCCACGGCCTCGATCGCTGCCTGAATGCGGCTGCGCCCGTCATTCATCCCCCAATGGCGCGCGATGTTCTCGATCACGACGATGGCGTCGTCGACCAAAATCCCGATGGAGAAAATGAGCGCGAACAAGCTCACCCGGTTGATGGTGTAACCCATGATCCAGGACGCGAAGAGCGTAAGCAGGATGGTGGTGGGGATCACGATCAGAACGACGAACCCTTCCCGCCAGCCTATCGCAACCACGATCAAGAGAACGATGGATATGGTCGCAAGCCCCAAATGGAAGAGGAGCTCGTTGGCCTTATCGTTTGCCGTGGCGCCGTAATTTCGCGTGACCTCGATGCCGATGTCCTCAGGGATCGCGCTACCGCGCAAAAGCTCAAGCTTCTGAACGAGCTTTTCCGCAATGTCGACCGCGTTGGCCCCGGCACGCTTGGCGATGGCGATGGAGACGGCCGGGACCCGGACCAGCTCCCCATTCTTTGCCTTGGTAAAGTTCCAGGACTCCTGCTCGAGCGGCTTTCCGCCGACCACTACATTCGCAACGTCACGCACATATACGGGGCGGCCGTCGCGGGTTGTCAAAAGCAGCAGGCCGATGTCCGGGATGCCGTGCAGGGTTTGGCCCGCCACCACCGGTACGGTGTGGTCCTCCTCGCGGATCTGGCCCGCAACGAAGGAGCGGTTTGCCGACTTCACTTTGTCGACGAGTTGGGCAAGCGTAACCCCGTAAAGGGAAAGCCGCTCGGGATCGGGCTCGACCCGGATTTGGTCCGGTCTTCCGCCTACGATATAAGTGAGACCGGTGTTATCGACCTTGGAGAGCTCGATCCTTAGATTTTCTGCGAGGTGATAAAGGGCGCTATCGTTCCATCGCTCTGCCGCCTCGGGCTTCGGGGCTAGCGTCAAAACCAAGATGGCTACGTCATCGATGCCGCGGCCGACAATCAGCGGCTCAGGAATGCCGATGGGGATACGGTCCAGATTGGCGCGAACTTTGTCGTGCACGCGCAAAATCGCCTCGTCGGCCTTGGTGCCGACGAGAAAGCGTGCAGTCACCAGCACCCGGTCGTCATAGGTCGTGCTGTAAACGTGCTCTACGCCATTGATCGCTTTCACGATGGTCTCGAGCGGCTCTGTTACGAGACGCGCCGCGTCCTGTGCCTTGAGGCCGTCGGCGCGGACCTGAATGTCTACCATCGGCACCGATATCTGCGGCTCTTCCTCGCGCGGCAGCATGACAAGTGCGATGCTGCCCAGCGCCAGTGCGGCAAGCAGAAGAAGCGGAGTCAGCGGGGATGAAATAAACGCCCGGGTGAGATTTCCGGAAATGCCGAGTTTCATGGCCGCACCAGCCTGTCGCCGGGTCTCAGGCCCGCAAGCACCTCAACGGACGCCTCGCCGTGGTCCTCAAGCCGGGCGGGCTGGCCCAGCTGGATCACGACATCGATAGCCTTCCCGTCACTTCCTTCGAGGCGGGCGTAATCGAGGCCGAAGCGATTAAAAAGATAGGCGCGCGGCACGATGATCGCATTCCGTTTCCCAGCCGAGATCCAGACCAGCACCCGCTCGCCCACGAAATATTTGCCGAGCCCGTCAGCCTGAGCGTTGGCGATCACGCGGCCGTCTTGCAGCTCGGGATAGACAAGGGTGATCGAGCCCTTGCCGATGGGGGCATCGCTGCCGGAAAGCTCCCGGCTGCCAACGGCGATGGGATCGCCTTTTTGAATGAAACGCGCATGGCGCTCGGGCAGCTCAAGCCGCAGGACGTAAGCGTTTGCCGCAATCTTGGCGATAGTTTCCCCTGGCATGACGACCGTGCCAACCGTGACGGGCAAGGTCAAGACCCGGCCATTGGCGGGCGCAAGCACGTTGCCCTCCTGCACCTGCTGGGTGATAACGGCCCGCTCGGCTTCCGCCGATTTCAGAGCGTTCGCAGCCACCTCCGACGCAGCACGCGCTTCATCGAGCTTTGCGCCGGCGGCGAAGCCCTTTTGCGCAAGCTGCTCCTGGCGTTGTAGCTCGGCCAGTGCGGTTTCGGCACGCGACTTCAGCCCAACGATTTGTGCGTCGAGCGATTTCATCTTCAGAGCAAGCTTTTCGTCTGTGACGGTGGCAAGGACGTCGCCGGTTTTCACTTCGCTGCCCCGGGCGATGGCAAGAGAGGCGACGGTGCCGCCGGTGCGAACGCGAGCGTTGATCTCGTCGGTGCTACGCACCGTTGCATAGACGGCCTTCAAATCGTCGACACTGCGCTCTTTCACTTCAAACATGCTGTCAGCAGAGGCAGCCGCGCTGGGCAAAATGCCGGCAGCGGTGAAAAAAGCAAGCAACGCACCGGCAAGCGCGCTGCGTTCAACGCCCAGCCTTGCCGCAGCCACGTTTATCGTCCGGTACATCGTCTCTTTTCCTTTGCCGCTTTCCAGTCGCATCCCGCAGCCGGTGTGCTGCCGCCCCTGAACCGGTGCTTCGGGCCGCCGTCACGGCCGCGCTCCCGGCATTCAAATATTCGGTATTCGAAAGTGCTGGCACTTTTTGTCATCGGCCTCACTTGGGAAACAGTGCGGAGATTATGCCAGCCTTCACTGATTTTGACCGGTAGTCCCCCCTCACCCCAGCCCTCTCCCCGAGGGGAGAGGGAGAAGAAGGTACAACCCTCTCCCCAAGTGAAGAGGACATTTCGGGCGTCCTCTCTCCCCTTGGGGAGAGAGACAGAGTGCAAGGGGGTCTTGAGTCAGTGTCAACGAAGGCTGGTATTATGCGATAGGCCGTTTTGCCGTCTGTGACTTTGTCACGCTCCGGATGGTTTAAGCATTTGCGTGCCAAGCTTGTACGGGCCTGATCGTTATGCGGGGTTCAGAAGCGATTTTGCCTGGCGCTTGCGTCTACTTTCTTTTGTCCGGACCTAGTCCGAAAACATATCCGGCGAATCGAACCGTGCGGATGGGATCTTGATCCCGGCCGCGATTGAGCGCCCGGCGCAGGCGTCCAACATACACATCCACCGTCCGCGGGTGAATCGCGGCAGTTTCGGCCCAGCCCGCGGTGCGGAGCTGTTCGCGGGAAAGCAGGCGCCCGGGATTCTGCATCATAAAGGCGAGGAGCCTAAACTCTGTAGGGCCGATACGGACCTCACGCACGCCGCGCATGACCCGGTAGTTCGCCTCGTCGAGGGAAATGTCACCTATTCGCAAGGCGGGCGGCGCCGCCAGCATGGGGCCGCCGCCATCTCCGGCTGAGGCATCGATATGCCGCGACATCGAAGGGCTATATCTCTGGCCGGGCGCGCGACCCCATCCCGGACGCTAGCCGAAGCGCCCGGTGACGTAGTCTTGCGTCCGTTTGTCGGACGGGTTCGTGAACAGCTGCTCGGTGGTCCCGAATTCGACCAGCTCGCCGAGATACATGAACGCGACATACTGCGACACGCGCCCGGCCTGCTGCATGTTATGCGTCACGATGGCAATGGTGAAATCGCTCCGCAGCTCGTCGATCAGCTCCTCTACTTTGGCCGTGGAGATCGGGTCTAACGCGGACGCCGGCTCATCGAGGAGAATGACATCGGGCTGCAGCGCGACCGTGCGCGCGATGCAAAGCCGTTGCTGCTGTCCGCCCGAGAGACTGAGCCCGCTGGATTGCAGGTTATCTTTGACTTCCGGCCAGAGCGCAGCCTTTTCCAAGGCTGACTGAACACGATCGTCGATCTCGGACTTCGACAGCTTCTCGTAGAGCCTGACACCGAAGGCGATGTTCTCATAGATTGTCATCGGAAATGGGGTCGGCTTCTGGAAGACCATGCCGATGCGCGAACGCAGGAGGTTGATGTCGACTCCGGGAGCAAGGATGTCCTCGCCATCGAATATGACCTGGCCTTCTGCCCGCTGGTTCGGATAGAGGTCGTACATCCGGTTCAGAATGCGCAGCAAGGTCGATTTGCCGCACCCCGAAGGGCCGATGAACGCCGTCACCGTCCGGTCGTAAACGGGCATGGTGACGTTTTTCAGGGCCTTGGACTGCCCATAAAAGAAGTCCAGATTACGGATGCTGATCCGCTCTCTGCCATTCGCTTCAGTGTTCATGATTTTACTCCGGAAGAGCCGAGCCAGCGCGCCAAGATGCTAAGCGTAAGAACTGCAGCGGTGATCAGAAGAGCGCCTGTCCAGGCGAGGTCTTGCCACCTTTCGTAAGGGCTGAGCGCAAACTGAAAGATGACCGCAGGGAGGCTAGACATCGGAGCGTTGAGGTCTGTGCTGAAAAACTGATTGTTCAGTGCGGTGAAAAGAAGCGGTGCCGTTTCCCCGCTGATACGGGCGACAGCGAGCAAGACGCCCGTGATCATTCCGGCCATCGCGGCCTTATAGGCGACGTGCCGGATCACCAGAGAGCGCGGCATACCGATGGCGCTGGCCGCCTCCCGCAACTGGTCCGGAACGAGCAGCAGCATGTTCTCCGTCGTGCGCACCACAATCGGTATCACGAGCACGGCAAGAGACGCTGCCCCCGCATAGGCAGAGAAGTGCCCCATTGGGCGAACCATGATTCCATAGACAAAAAGGCCCATCACGATCGAAGGAGCGCTGAGAAGGATGTCGTTGATGAAGCGCACCACATGGGTCATGCGCGCATGCCGTCCATATTCCGCCATGTAGGTGCCGGCCAGGATACCGATAGGCGTACCGATCGCCGTGCCGAGGAAGGTGAGAATGAGGCTGCCAACAATCGCATTTCTCAAGCCCCCGCCGGTAGCTCCGGGAGGTGGAACGTCTTGGGTGAGCACAAGCGTGGACAAAGAACCCACACCCCGATAAACGAGCGTTAAGAGGATAATAAACAGCACCGCGATCCCGATCCCCGACGCCAGCCAGCACAGGCCCAGAACGAAAGTGCTCGTGCGGCGGCGGCCGCCGTATTTTCTCAAATCTTTTGCCATTACGAACCAGCCGATTTCTCAAGGCGCATAAGAAGAAGCCGCGCGAGCGCGAGTACTATGAAGGTGATGATGAAGAGGATCAGGCCCAGCGCGATAAGGGAGGAAGTGTAGAGATCTCCCGTTGCCTCGGTGAACTCGTTGGCAATGGTCGCCGAAATGGTCGTTCCGGGAGCAAGAAGCGAGGTGCTCAGACGGTGCGCGTTGCCGATCACGAATGTGACCGCCATGGTTTCACCCAAGGCGCGGCCGAGACCGAGCATCACGCCGCCGAGAAGACCCACGCTCGTATAAGGGATAACGACGGAGCGGATGACTTCCCAAGTTGTGCAGCCAATGCCAAAGGCGGACTCCTTCAGAAGCACCGGCACTGTCTCGAAGACGTCGCGGCTGATCGCGCTGATGAAGGGCAGAACCATGATCGCCAAAATCAAGCTGGCGGTCAGAACCCCGATGCCATAAGGCGGCCCGGCAAAGAGGCTCGAAAGCACGGGCACGTTGCCAAAAGCGCCGATAAGGGCGGGTTGCACGTACTCCTGCATGAAGGGCGCGAAGACGAACAAGCCCCAGATGCCGTAGATAATGCTGGGAACGCCCGCGAGCAGCTCAATGGCAATGCCGATTGGGCGGCGCAGGATTGGCGGGCAAAGTTCGGTCAAAAAAATCGCGATGCCGAGTCCGATCGGGACCGCTATGAGCATCGCGATGAAGGATGTGACGAGGGTGCCAACGATAGGCGCGCGAGCGCCGAAATTCTCGGTAACGGGGTTCCAAGATTCCGTAACGAAGAAATCGAACCCGAAGGTTTGAAAGGCCAGCGCGGAGCCCATGATGAGTGAGACAAAGATTGCGCCCAGGACGATCAGCACGCCTATGGCCGACGCCTTGGTGATGGCCCTGAACACAGCATCGCCGCGGCCTAGGCGTTTGAGAACCCGGGCGCGGCTCCTAGCGGCAATACCGGTAGCATCGTGAATTGTCATATCAACCAAGGTTTCAACCCGCCTTCGGTCTGTTTCCGGGACATAAGACAATAGGACCGGCCTCAGCCGGTCCTATTGAGAGTGGCTATTTACTTCCCGGCGTAAGCAGCCTTGCCGTCGGAACCTTTAATCTCACTCCAGCGGGACTCGACAAGCTTTTTCACATCTGCCGGCATCGGAACATAGTCGAGGTCCGACGCAGCCTTGTCGCCATTCGCATAAGCCCAGGCGAAGAACTTGAGCGCTTCGCCGGCAGCTGCGGCGTCCGGAACACTCTTCGGCATCAGGATGAAGGTCGAAGCCGAGATCGGCCAGGAGTTCGCACCGGCCTGATCGGTGATGATGAGATAAAAGCCGTCCGAATGCTCCCAATCCGCGTTGGCGGCAGCGGCCTGAACGGTTTCGCCGTTAGCCTCGACGGCTTTGCCATCCTTGTTCACCATTTTCGTGGTGGTAAGCTTGTTCTGCTTGGCATAGGCGGTTTCGACATAGCCGATCGAACTCTTGGCCTGCTGGACGTTGTTGGCAACGCCCTCATTGCCCTTCGCGCCAATGCCGGCCGGCCATTCCACCGAGGTTGCCGAGCCAACCTTCGATTTCCAATCCGGGCTGACCTTCCCGAGGTAGTCCGTGAAGTTAAAGGTTGTGCCCGATCCGTCGGAGCGGTGAACAACCACGATCGCCGCGGACGGCAGCTTGACACCCGGATTGAGCGCTTTGATCGCGGCGTCGTCCCAGGACTTGATCTCGCCAAGGAAGATCTTCGCAAGCGTCGGCCCATCGAGCGTCATCTCGTTAGCCTTGATGCCCTCGAGGTTCACGACCGGCACGATGCCGCCCATGACCATTGGCCACTGCACCAGATCGCCAAGTTCTTTTGCCGTTTGCGGCACGTCGGATGCGCCGAATGTTACGGTGCGGGCCTTAATCTGTTTGATGCCGCCGCCGGAACCGATCGACTGGTAGTTAAGTCCGTTGCCCGTTTCCTTCTTATAGGAATCGGCCCATTTCGCGTAAACTGGGTAGGGGAAAGTGGCGCCTGCGCCCGAAATATCTGCTGCCTTCACCGGGGCCGAAGCAACCGCAACGGAGACGGCAAGGCCCGTGAGAAGTGCCTTGATCGATGATATCACGCTTTTAGCTCCCTTACTTGGGGCGAGGCGCCCCGCTATCGCCAACAGAGTGGCTTCGCGAAGCTAGTCTCCGCGTGTAACACTAAGAAGACAGTGCATGATGTTGATTAAACAAGAGTTTTGGCGAAGTTGGCAAGGGTGCGCGCCGCAGGAGACGCCATCTCTCGCAAACGCGTTTCAAGCGATTGCCCGTGAAGCTAGCGTTTGCGACGGCTAGAGCATCGCGCGCTTAACCGGACGCGGGCGTTATCGCGAGGCGGCTTAAGCCGCCGTGGCGATCCAGAGATATTTCACGGCGTTAGTCTGCACGCCGCTCTGGGCTTAGCCGAACGGATTTTTGACTTTGACCGGCGCTTCGGCCGCCGCGACCCTTAGCGGCAAATCGTGCTCATCCTCCAATTCCTTGATAATTCTCTCAAGGAGCTCTTTGAGCGCCCTTGCATCGGCAAGGCCCGGCCTATCGCGCGTGATAGCGAGAGAGCCGTAAATCGCGACGCGATCCTCGCGGTTTTCGATCTTCAGATCGCCGAGTGTAACCGCGTCGCTTTCGTTCTTGAATGGTGAAAAAACCGTCATCTACCCGCCCTGGAAGATTGCCCAGCAGCCTCCGTTGTACGGAGACGGCATCCGAAATGCGGCGTTGGCTCCGGCAAGATCATTGCGTGCTGCTTTACAGCTGCGTTGAGCTGCGGGAATACGTCGACGCTAATCCTGCTTTCAAGCTCCGAGATTGAAATGGGTTCCCAGGCTTGGCTGCCATCGTTCGGCGCGAAATAGGCGGCGGCGGCATTGCGCGATGGAACGTAAACGGCTTTGAAGATGTGCGTGGGCACCAGCACGCGCCCATTGAGGCTCTGCAGTTCTGTCCCTAAAAACGCTGGCCCTGTAACCACATACACCTCGCCGCTAGTGAGCGCCATGTCGCGCACGGCCGACTCGATCCCCTCCCACAGGACCTCGTTATTACAGGGGTCCTGCGGGATCATGTTTGCGAGAGAGAACGACTCTTCCTGAGATTCGGGTGTCGACATATCCCCGTTCGGCGCCATGTGGCCGCGGTCGAAGCCGCTGCGGCGGTAGTCGGTTAGCTCGGAACGCTGACCGGCAGGCAGCGCCGGTTCCTCATGGAAGGCGTTGGAGCGAAGCCGCGGCAGAGTCCGCGCACGTTCGATGCGGGCGGCTGTGAGATGCTCCGCAGACCAAAGCGGGGTGCGCGCGATTCCGGAATAGAGCACGGCAATTTCCGAAAAGCACACGGGATAAGTCTGCGCCGCGAGCTTCGGACTTTTGATGGATGGCGTTGAGCCCAGATAGAGCTGGGACGCACAGCCGGCCTCATCTGCATAAACCGGCGGAGCGAGAGAGATGAAAACGCTAAACAGAAACGCACTGAAACAGGAGAGTCGAGCCATGACCGTTTCCCCAATCGAACTTGTTCAATCGCAAGTCCAAAAAGGGGTATGTGATTCGCTCTGACTGACGAAGGCTTAAGGTTAACGAACTCCTAATCCAAAAATGAACAGCCGCGCCGCCCAGCGCCTGGCTATTTGCGAGCCGCTGCCAATTTAGCATTCATGCGATGTGCAGATAAAAATGGCAAGTGGCCGGTTTTTCCGGCCACTGAATGCGAGATTTAAGCGCTAACGAAGCTTACTTGCAAGTCTTTGCAAGTTCTTCGATTAGAGGAGACGTGGTGTCGTCGAGAGAAGACATGATCTTGTCGAAGTCTGCGCTGATTTTCTTGCCTGCCTCGTCCATCTGCTTAGACAGTGCATCGAGCTTCTTTTGGTCGTTCTTCTCGCTTGCTGCACCGGCTTCTTCGTCGAGCTTCATGACTTGGCAGAACGCGTCCATCTTGGCTTTGTCGCCCTTGATGCTGTCGGCGAGCTTCTGCACGTCGGCCTTGCTGGCCGGGGCCGGCGCCTTGTCCTGCGCAAAAGCGGGAGCGGAAAGGACTGCAAATACCGCGGCAGCGGCCACAAACTTGGTTTTCATCAAAGTCTCCTTAATCGATTAGCCTAGATGCCTGAGGCGATCCAAAGCGGGAAGCCAACACCAATCCGGAACTCTGGTCCCGGCCTTCCCACAAATTTATAAATGGCGGCAATTTCACGACAACGCACGTGAAATTTTGTCAACAAAACAAGCAGCCTAGCTGCCGGAAAGGAAATGCGGCGCACGCATACGATCTCACGTGCGCCGCATGGATGCGCTTTGCTTAGCCGTCGTCGCGGGACGCGAACTGACGGCGGCGGCTCGCTTTTTTGGAGTAACCCTTCCGATGGCGGGCGCTAGCATAGCGTTTCTTGCCGCGGCCGGAATCGCCATAGTGCTTGCGGCCATGGCGCGCACTTGCAGACCGTTTTCCACTTCTGCCCGCCACTGCAGAGCGTGTACCGTTAGTCTGAGCGTTCGCCACCTGCGTTTTGCCGGGCTCGGACCTGGCGGTTCGCGTGCGGGCGCCGGATTTTTTGGAGAAGGGGTTGAGCGCCTCTACCAACCGCCCGCCCAGATTTGGCTTCTGGTAGCCGCGCTTCCCGCTGCCGTAACTGACGACCTCGAGGCAAACCGGGGCAAGCCCGCTCATGCCAAGGGCGTTCTTCGCGCCTGTCGATAAGTCGATAATCCGTCCCGCGACGAAGGGGCCGCGGTCATTAATGCGGACCGTGATGCTACGTCCGGTCCGCTGATTGCGGACAACCACGCGTGTCCCAAAGGGCAGAGACTTGTGCGCTGCCGAGACGCCCGTGTGGTCATATCGCTCGCCGTTTGCCGTACGGGTTCCCGACGAATAGGTGGAGGCGATACCGCATTCGGCGTACGCCTGTTGGCAGCCAACAAACCCTACCGCTGCCAACAAAACAGCCGCATACATACCGTTCACTTTCTTCATCATAACCTTTCCTTGCTGAACCAATGAACGGCGCGATCAAGGTGGTAAATGAGGCGTAAATTGGAATGGATTTATGAATAACTGGTATGCGCTTTTTGCATACCGCAGGACAATTCGCTAATTCGCCCTCAACCCGAATAAGCCGGCGAAGACTCGCTTCCAAGTCAAAGGCGGTAAATACAGAGGCGTGGCTTTATATGGATCGATAATGGCAAACCGTTCTTTGTGTTACTTCACGGTATGAGGGCAGGTGCGCGAACAGCGCTTAACGGATATTTGTTAGGCGTTCATCGCCCGGCGTGCCGCGGCGAACTGGCGCGTCATGGAACCAGGTGCCGTTCCTGGCATCCTCAACTCATTTTCTGACACCGGACAGTTTTTTGAAATTGAGGTTGTTCCATAATAATTACATATTATAACGGAGATGTGACTTACGTAGTGAACTATAAAAGTTGAGCATCGATAAGTGTCATGAGCCTATTGCTGCGGTTATTTCGCCGTCACGTCTGCTCATTGCATTGTTTTGCATTAGGGTAACGTTAATGATGCGAAAATGTGTACTCCGCTTTTAGCGATATTGCTGTAAGCCTATTCTTTTTGGTCCTTATTCCTGTTGCGTTCCCAGTTGCGCGCAACCACGTGAGAAACAATCGGATATAGGCAGCCGAAGTGTTCCGCCGCACCTTTGGCGGATCGTTAAGCAGTAATCTTTTCTTTGAATTCATCGCAAGAAAATATTGCTCAGGTAATGCTGTGCCCAGTGTGGCAGGCGTGGCGAATGTAACGTACCCGGGCACCGGTATGCCGGGCTGGCTTCTGCCGGGTGCCCGCCTTCCGTTCATGACGTTCACGGCAGCTGGCGTTTTTATCCTCCTGCTTCCCGCCAGTGAGCCGGCTCAATTGCTTAGCAATGCGCTTGGAACGAGCGTTTCCGGCACCGGCGAAGCGGGCGTAAGTGGCTTAAAGGACTACGAAAATGCCATCGCCATCGCTTCACAGGCTGTTGCAAGTCCGTTTCTCTACAGCCTGAGGCTGTCCGTTGGATCGCTTGCCACCTATAGCCGTTTGCGATTGCTGTCTTATGGGCATTTGCTCACATGCTACTCGCGATCGTGCTTGCAGTAATGATCTGATGGCTAACGCCCTACACCGAGCCGTTAACTAAGGTTGCAACAAAGGTGCAAAATAGCACCGCGAGTGACAATAAAGGCACGGCCCAGCCAAGCCACGAGGATGCACGCGAGCTGCAAGAAGGGGCGGCCCGGAATGGGAAAACGCCGAAGCTTTGGCCCGCGCTGGCCCTCGCCACCGGCTTCGTTCCCGGCTACAGGTTTTCGTGACTCTGCCGTCCAATGAACTCGCAGCCGGGGGGCGGCCCTTCAGCGAACGCCACGTTGGCGGGTGCCGCGATGAGCGCGCCGGCTCAAATCTGGAAGGGTTTGCCGATTTTCGGGATGATCACATTCTGGCCGGCCATTGCAGCGGCGAATTTGGCGGGGTCCTGATCGATAATCGGGAAGGTTCCGTAGTGCATGGGCACGACGGCGTCGAACTTGAAGAACTTTTTGCAAGCGAGCGCCGCCGTTCTCGCGCCCATGGTGAAGCGGTCGCCAATCGGCACGAAACCGATTTTGGGGTCGAATATCTCCGCGATAAGCGCCATGTCGCCGAAAATTTCCGTGTCGCCCATATGATAAACGGTCTTGCCGAGGCCTTCGATCACGACGCCGCAGGGACTGCCAAGGTAGACGGTCTTGCCGTCAACCGACGTTGAAGAGGAGTGAAACGCTTTGACGAAGCTCACGCTCACGCCGCTGCCAAGATCGATCGTGCCGCCGGAATTGCCAGGCTCCACTTTCCCGGCGCCTTGTCCGGCCAGAAACATCGCCAGTTCGTAAACCGCGACGAGCGTGGCGCCCGTCTTTTTGCAAATCTCCACGGCATCGCCCACATGGTCGTCATGGCCATGGGTCAGCACCACGTGCGTTGCGCCGCACGCGGCTTCGTCAACCGAGCCTTGGAATTTTGGGTTCTGCGAGAGAAATGGGTCGATAAGAATGACGTGGCTGCCGTTTTCGGCGCGCACGGCGGCATGCCCGAACCATGTTAGCTTCATTGCGAATCTCCTGAGAGTGACCGGCCACTCGCTGTGCACTATAAGAGAGGCGCAAACACCCGCAATTCGTAAAAACACCCAAGGACAAAGTTGTGCCATCGGAGCTTCTTCCGCCTTCCGGGCTTTTCGAACGGTTGCAGCGCGATGAGCGGCTGCTGGGCCTCGATGTGGGCACGAAGACCATCGGGCTCGCCCTTTCCGACGTCATGCGCCAGATCGCAACCCCGCTCGAAACCATCCGCCGGACGAAGTTCGCGGCCGATGCCGGACGGCTCCTCGCGCTGGCGAAGGAGCACGGCGCTGGCGGGCTCGTCATCGGCCTGCCGATCAATCTCGACGGCACCGAGGGGCCGCGCGCGCAATCCACGCGGGCGTTCGCACGCAACCTCGCGCAGCTCACGGATTTGCCGATATGCTTCTGGGATGAGCGCTTGTCGACCGCTGCCGCCGAGCGCGCGCTTCTCGAAGCCGATACCAGCCGCAAGCGCCGCGCCGAGCTGATCGACAAGATGGCCGCCGCCTACATTTTGCAGGGCGCGCTCGACCGGCACAATTTCAGCCGCCGCTCGCCCCTATCATGATCGCCATTCTCACAGCGCTTGCGCCGCTGTTCCTCATCTCGGCGACCGGATACGCGCTGGCGCGCATGCAATTCGGCGGCGAGGAGATGTGGCACGCGCTGGATCACATAACTTTCTACGTCCTCTTTCCGGCGCTGCTCGCCAAAACGCTGATGCGCGCCGATCTTGGCAGCGTTCCCGCACTCGATTTCGTGGCCGTTTCCATCGCCTCGATCACGATCATGGCCGGTGCCATCGTTGCCGTCTATCTCGCAACGGGCCGGCCGCTTCCCGGCCCAACCTTCACCAGCTTCTTTCAAGGCGTGATCCGCTGGCAAAGCACCATCGCGGTTGCGATCTCGGCGGCGCTCTTCGGCGAGCGGGGGCTGACCTTCGCCGCACTCTCGGTCGCCTCGCTCATCCCAGTGGTGCAGCTCTATACCGTGCTCGTTCTCCTCATTTTCGGCCGCGGCAATGCGGGCATCAGGCTGCTGCCAATGTTGCAGCGCCTCGCACTCAATCCGCTTGCACTGGCCTGCCTGCTCGGCCTCGTGCTCAACGCCACCGGCGTTCCCGATTTCATCTACCAAACCTTCTCGCTGCTCGGAATCGCCAGCATCGCGCTCACGCTTCTTGCCGTGGGTGCGGGCCTCAACCTTGGGAGCGCGCATGCTTCCGGGCGCGTCGTCGCGGCGAACCTGGCGATGCGGCTGATCGGCATGCCCCTCCTCGTGCTTCTCCTGTGCTGGCTCGCGGGGTTAACCGGGCTCGCCCGCACCGTCGCGGTGATCTCGGCGGCAGTGCCCACGGCGGCCACGGCCTATACGATGGCGCGAAAAATGGGCGGCGACGCGGAGCTCATGGCGCAGCTCGTCACCCTCCAAAGCGTGGCGTCCGCGGCCACACTCCCACTCTTTATATATATAGCGCAGAGCCTGTGAGCTTCGCGCCGTTTACGATTGCTGCGACTGACCATGGTTGCTCCGCCTACTGCCTTAAGACGCCAGCTTCGCAGAAAGCGCCTTGCCAAAGCTTTAAGCCAAGCTCGTTCGTTGATAATGCAGAAGAAATCCAAACGGCGGAGACCTTCCGCCGCAAGCCTAATGCGGCTCGTTATGGTTAATCCGGCGATGAAATTATATTTAACGGACTTTTTGGAGTCGCGATTTGCGGGTGAAAACGCGCAAAAATCGCGAGTTTTGCGGCGGGGACAAATGAATATCCCGCCCCGTTTACCATGCCGGCATTAACCATGGAGGGGCGCTACGAAAATGGGGACCTTTCTTTTGTGGCTTACCCCTCATCCTGTCCTTCTCCCGCAAGGGGAGAAGGAACGCTGTCGCGCGGTATCGTTTCGGAATGCCGATGCTGAGCGTGCAACGGCGCACCCTCTCCCCTTGCGGGAGAGGGCCGGGGTGAGGGGTGAATCATTTGACCGGCGCTGCCTTTTTTGTAAGGTGCGGCAGCCTCAAACCGCGGGGGATGCGCGATGGCGTTGAACGAAAAAGATTTGTGGTTCGCGGTAACGCTCGGCGCGCAGCCCTGGCTCGTTTGGGCCGGCGCGTTTCTCCTAGGCTACGCGCTTGGCTCAATCCCCTTCGGCTGGATCTACAGCCATCTTGGCGGCGCAGGCGACATCCGCAAAGTCGGCTCCGGCAATATCGGCGCGACGAACGTGCTGCGTACAGGCCGCAAGGGCCTCGCGCTGCTCACGCTCCTCTCCGACGCCGCCAAGGGCTTCGTGCCTGTGCTGCTGTGCCGGCTCTATCTCGGCTTCGAGCCCGCGCTCTTCGCCGCGGCGGGCGCGTTCGCCGGACATCTTTTCCCTGTGTGGCTGAACTTTAAGGGCGGCAAAGGCGTCGCCACCTATATCGGCGTCGTCACCGCGCTTTATTGGCCCGCGGGCGTGTTTTTTTGCGCCTTGTGGCTCTGCGTCGCGGTGCTTTTCCGCTATTCGTCGCTGTCCGCGCTCGTGGCGGCTCTGTTCACGCCGGCCTTCGTGCTGACCCAGGCCTCGCCCGTGCTCGCCGTCTTTGTGTTCGCTTTGTCCGCGCTCTTAATCGCGCGGCATCACCAGAATATACGGAATTTGATTTTGGGTCAGGAAAGCAAAATAAAGCTGTCCAAAGCTAATGGGTAGGGCGGATGAGCACATCGGCGGAAATACCGAGCTTGTCGTGAAGCCGGCGGATCATCGCGATGGAGAGGCCGCGTTTGCGGCTTAAGACTTCCGCGATCCGCGTCCGTATCATTCGAACGGAGCGAATTCAATGGCCACACCTTCCGGCACCAAAGCGATGATGTCTGCCTCACAGGCAGAGACAGAAATAACTTTCGAGGGTTCGGCCCCTCTCATAAACAGATTTTACATAACAGCGAACGGGCTTAAGCCTTAAAACCAGCGGCCTCATGGCAAGGTTTATTGCAACTACGAACCCAGCCGCGCCAAGGCTAAGCAAATAATATCCGCCCCCCCGCGAAAGTTCCGGCCATCGCGGAGCACCAAAGCGTCGCGGCCGTATTGAGCCCGCGGACATTGATGCCTTCCCGCAAAATTATGCAGGCGCCGAGAAAGCCGATCCCGGAAACCACCTGCGCCGCGATTCGCGTGGGATCGCCCTGCCCTACAGCCGCGGAGAACGCAACGAAACCGCCGGCGCCCAGCGCGACCAGCGCGTTCGTACGCAAGCCGGCCATCTTCTGATGCCATTGCCGCTCGGCACCGATGGCGGCTCCTGCCAGCAGCGCCGTTGCCATACGCGCAAATATTGCGGCCGCCGCCCAAATCTCGTCCATGGAATCAGCACCTTCAAAACATTCGTGCCCAATTGATGCCCCTTGCGTCCGATTCTGTGCAAGCTTCAGTGCGATCCGTTAGCAGGAAAACGGAAAGAGTGGGTAGCAAGAGCCGGGCCCTTGCCAAACCGGGCTAGGCTTGCAACCTGTTACCGGCGGGTTCGGTTAAAGATTCGCAAGCGCCGCTGTTTGAAGGCGGCTAATGGGATTAGACATGAGCAAACAAGGCACCGCAGCGGCTCGTGACCTTTTTGGCGACGAGGAAACCGGAGCGACGAAATCGAATGTCAGCCGGTTGCCCGTGCAGAAGCCGGGCGAGAGCTATACCGCGGCCGACATCGAGGTGCTGGAGGGGCTTGAGCCCGTGCGCCGCCGCCCTGGCATGTATATCGGCGGCACAGACGAAAAGGCCATGCATCACCTCTTCGCCGAGGTGCTCGACAACGCCATGGACGAGGCTGTTGCCGGCCACGCGAGCTTTATCGAAGTCGCGCTCGAAGCTGACGGCAGGCTCTGTGTCACCGACAATGGCCGCGGCATACCGGTAGATCCTCATCCGAAATATCCGGGCAAGTCGGCGCTTGAGGTCATCATGACCACGCTGCACTCCGGCGGCAAATTCAACTCCAACGTCTATTCCACCAGCGGCGGCCTGCACGGCGTCGGCGTCTCGGTGGTGAACGCCCTTTCGGAGCATCTCGAAGTCGAGGTGGCCCGCGGCGGCCGGCTGTACCGGCAAACCTTTGCAAAGGGCGCGCCCCTGACCGGCCTTGAGGACCTCGGCGTTGTTCGCAACCGGCGCGGTACCACAGTCCGGTTCCGCCCGGACCCTGAGATTTTCAAGGAACGCGCGCATTTCAAGCCATTGCGCATTTTTAAAATGGCGCGCGCGAAGGCTTATCTTTTCGGCGGGGTGGAAATCCGCTGGACATGTGCGGCCGAACTGCTGCACGGCGACACGGACGTGCCGGAAAAAGCGGTCTTCCATTTCCCTGGCGGCCTCAAGGATTTCCTCGCGGCTCGCATCGAAGGGCTAACCTCGGTCACTAAGGACCTATTTGCCGGGCGCGTTCAGAAAGAAGGCGGCCATGGCAGCGTCGAGTGGGCGATTGCCTGGCTCGCCGATGAGGATGGCTTTACGCAATCCTATTGCAACACCATCCCAACCCCTGAAGGCGGAACGCATGAGCAGGGTCTCCGGGCAGCGCTTTCTAAGTCGCTCCGCGCTCATGGCGACCTCACGAACAACAAGCGCGCCGCGCAGATCACCGCCGACGATGTTTTCATCTCGGCAGGAGTCATGCTCTCTGTCTTCATCCGCGAGCCGGAATTCCAAGGCCAAACGAAAGACAGGCTTTCGTCGGCCGAAGCGGCGCGCATCGTGGAGAACACGCTGAAAGACGCGTTCGATCACTGGCTCGCGGCCTCGCCGCAGCAGGCGAACGGCCTGATGGAGTTCGTCATTGAACGCGCCGAGGACCGCCTTCGCCGCAAGCGCGAGAAGGAAACCCAGCGCAAGAGCGCGACGCGCAAATTGCGGCTGCCCGGCAAGCTCGCGGACTGCTCCAAGAACGCTAAGGACGATACCGAAATCTTCATCGTGGAAGGCGACTCGGCCGGCGGCTCCGCCAAGCAGGCCCGCGACCGCGCCACTCAGGCCATTCTTCCCCTGCGCGGAAAAATCCTCAATGTCGCCAGCGCATCGCGCGACAAGCTCGCGCAAAACCAGCTTCTCGCCGATCTGACGCTAGCGCTCGGCTGCGGCGTAGGTAAGCATTACAACGACAGCGAGCTGCGCTATGACCGCGTCATCGTCATGACCGACGCGGACGTCGACGGCGCGCATATCGCCTCACTGCTCATTACTTTCTTCTATCGCCAGATGCCCGAGCTGATCCGGAATGGGCATCTTTATCTTGCTGTGCCGCCGCTATACCGGCTCAGTCAGGGCGGAAAGACGGCTTATGCCCGCAACGATGCGCATCTCGCTGAGATGAAGGCCGGCGCTTTCAACGGACGGGGAAAGCTCGAAGTGAGCCGCTTTAAAGGCTTGGGCGAGATGATGCCCGCCCAGCTTAAAGAAACAACGATGGATCCAAACAAGCGCACGCTGCTACGCGTGGACATTGCGGGTCGAGGCGGCGACTTGAATGGGCTGGACCTTGAGGCGGATGAGGCGGGCGCGGCGGAGATCGTCGAGCAACTCATGGGCAACAAGCCGGAAGCACGCTTCCGCTTTATTCAGGAGCGCGCAGCCTTCGCCGAACCTGAGGCGCTAGATATCTAGCGCCCTGACCTTGGCGTGGGCTTTCCCGCCGCCGCTCTGTTAATGCCGCAGCGTTAGCGAAGCCGAACCGCTTCCGCTCCTAAGAGACACGCTCTGGGTATTCCCGTGAACGGTGATGTGGATGCTACCAGTAATATTGAATTGCGGGTTGAAGAAGCGTCCAGAATAGCTGTTCGCGCCCACACGGCGGAGCCTTGCCGATTGTTCGACGCTGCCCGAGGGCGTGGCGCACAAGGCTTCAACGGACACGACCGGCCCGGACTGAGAAAAATGCGCCCGGCATCTCGCTTGCTCACGGTGGCCGTCGGAATAAAGAACCGAGCCGCCTCCGCTCCACGAGCCCGATAGAGGGGCGCCTTCACTTCTCGCTTGGGGAGCGAGGAATGCAGCGGCGAGAAGGATTGCCCCAAGAGTCATCCCAAGATTTACAGTGTTAGAAAATGGCAGCTTCAACCCAACCACAGTGACATCTCCTGATCCCCCATTGCCTCGACAGACATATCCAATGCGCATCTCAGAGTACAGGTTCCACTTCGGATCCGGTAGCCGCTTGGCGATTGCGGCGCCATAGGCGCAACAAAAACATGATTGTCGGTCTCAAAATGAGAAGGTCCGCGAAAAGCGCCGCCACCATTGCAAACGCTGAGAGCCATCCGAACAGCCGCAGCGAGGGTAAATCGGAGAACACGGTCACTGCTAAGCCGCAAGCCAGCACAACCGTCGTCAGTATCAGCGCCGGACCGACGAGAACTGTAGCCCGCGCAACGCCGATAGCGGGATCTGCATCTGGCCGGTCCTCAAGCCGGAGCCTATTGAGGAAATGAATAGTCGCGCTAAGCCCTAGTCCAAAAGATACCGTTAAAGCGACGATACTCGCGAATTGCAGTCCCATGCCGAGGATCCAAAGCAGCACGCCCGATGCAAGGATTGGAAATATTGCGGGCAGGATCGAAGCCAGCATGACGATCAATGAGCGGAACGCCAGTCCGATAAATGCGGCGACGAAAACTATTTCTATCGTTAAGGCCTTATTGAGCCGTTCGATCATGCTTGCGCTATTCCGTGCGGCGATCACGGAAAGGCCTGTTACCGAAATATCGTAGGCAGGATGCGCGGCCTGGACTGCGTTCAGCGACTTTTCCAGATCGCTGACGATCGGCAGGAGCTGGCTCGCATCGATATCGGGAACGTAGCCTGAGACGACGGTCGCATGCTCGTTCTTCGAAATGAACCTCCGCACCAGGCTTTCGGGCAGATAGCCGGCATACTGCTTCAGCGTAGCCACGTCAGTCTCACCGGCCTTCTCGGCGAGCCAGCGCCGCAATGTATCGAGCGACCAAACATTTCCGACGCCCGGCTGCTTTTCCAGGATCGAATGAACTTGAGCGAGGACGGCGAGGGACTCGGGATCGTAGATCGAGGCGCCCTGCGGCAATTCAATCACGATGTTGATCGGGTTCGAGCCAGTCAGCTTCGCGTCGAGCTGGTGGCTGGCGGCTACGGCCTGCTGCTTATCAGGCACCTGGTCGGCCAGCCGGTAGCGCGCATGAAGATTGGAATAGGTTATCGCAAGACCTGCAACCACAAGCAGGCTGATGAGGCTGTATACGCCAGGCCGGGCCACCACGCGCGCTGCTATCCAAGAACAGAATGCACGCAGCACATCTACCGCCCCATCCGCTCCCTTAATGCGCGCAGCAAAAGCAGACTCACGCCTTACCAGCAAAACGCCTAAAAGCGGAAGGAGGGTGATGACCGTAAACAGCGCAATAATCGTCGAAATGATCCCTGCGGCCGCGAAGTTCTGGATCATCTCCGAGCCGGAGAACAACAATGCGATGAAAGAGATCGCCGCCGTTGCGTGTGTCAAAACGCAGGCTGGCCCCACCACCAGAATGGCATTGCGGAACGCTTCGCGCTTGCTCTCGCCCCAGATCAGCCTGTCCCGGGCGGCAAACGTAAGCTGCATACTATCTGAAAAGCTGATTACCATAATCAGCGGGGTCATTACGTTTAGAAAGGTGTTCAACCTAAAGCCGAACCAGCCCAATGTACCTAGCGCCAAGAGTATCGCCATCAGCGGCGGGCCTGCTGCGATAATCATAAAGGAAACACGGCGGAAAAAAACGATTGCTATCAAGCAGCCCGCCGCGAACCCAATGCTATTGTACAGAAGCTCGTCGCGCTCGACCGCGTTGCGGATTTCAAGGCGCATGACCGGTACACCGGACAGATCGACCTTGAGGTCCGTTCCTTCCATGTCTTCGGCAGCCGCCGCGCGAATAGCGGAGATAACGTTGCTATCGCCTTCGCCATTCGCCACGGCCGGATCGAGCGCGATGACCACAAGGGCAAGCTTGCCGTCTTCCGAGAGAAGCTTCCCGCGAATGATCTCATTGGAAAGCACTTTATGGATCAGGGCTTCATACTCGGTTCCCTCGGGAAGATCCGCAGGAAAAAGCGGCCCAGGCAGTTGTCCGTTTTCAGGCGGCTGCCGCGCGGAGAAAAGCGAGAGGACACCTCGCGTTCCTCGGATAAGCTGCAGATCGGTGACGAGGTTGCGCAGCTTTTCTATGGGCTCGCGTTCGAGAAGGCTCTTTCCCTCAACAACCATCAGGACGTCATATTCGTTGGAGGGAAAACGCTTTGAGAAGTCCTCGAAATGGCGAAATTCTGCGGTGTCCGAGCGAAAAAGCGAGCTTAGTGAATCGTCGACCTTGAGTCTCGCAACGCCGTGTGCCGCCAGAATGCATAGCACTACAGCGACGGCCGCAGATAGGAGGGGAGTTCGAAGCGCAATAAGCCCCACACGTTCGAAACCGAGGACCAATCGATAGGACCCAGCATGAGGCTTTGTGCCTTGGGATTTGCCGGCATCCCGGTTGTCTCGTTCGTTGCCGGTCATGGCCCCTATGCCTCTAAAACAGCTTGCTATGTTCTAGGCCTAGCGCAAATCTCTAGTAGCATAAAGCCACATCGCGCGGCAGGTTGCCTCGAATGAGAAATTTCGCGCCTTAACTTGAATCGAAGGGCTCAAGTTCTTTGGGCGCTCGAATTGCAGCGGGCGCGAACCCATATGCCGGGCGTTGAAGTGGGATTTCCGGGTGCGGGGAATCGCGAGGGCGCGGTACAAGTCTTTAGGATGATGAGATCATTTCCAAGGCAGGCGCGCCCAAAACCTGACTATGGCATCGATGCGCCTCAAGCCATCCGCAAGCTGCTTGCTGCTGGCACATCCGCGATTGCGGCGGGGATGCTCATTCCCCCTTTCCATGCCGGTGCTTTTAAGCTCTCGTTGATCGGCCCCACTTTTTTAGCGTTAGGCTGCCTTAGCCTCGCGTTATGTGCCTCGATGCTCGCATACTCCTTGAAAGGCAAATTCAATATCCGCGATCGCATCCTGAGTCATATCCAATGGTTAGGTAACGAGACCGTGCTCGACATCGGAACCGGGCGGGCAATTATCGCCATCGGGGCCGCTAAGCGCCTGCGCACCGGAACGGTGACTGGGATCGATCTATGGGACGCGTCTGGACGTCCAGGCAACGCGCTTGAGATAGCCCAGCGGAATGTGGAGATCGAGGGGCTGCAGGACCGTGTCGAGCTGTGCAGCGGCGATGCCCGCAATATCGGATTTGTCGACAATTCCTTCGACGCGGTTTTGTGTCTCCTCGGACTCCATGGCTTCGACGCAGCAGGCCGCGAAATGGCTTGCCGCGAAATCGCGCGCGTGCTCAAACCCCGCGGCGTAGCGATTGTCGCGGATAATTCCAATGCAGCAAGCTATGCCGCCGCGTTTCGAGCGGCAGGGCTTACCGTGCAACAGCCTAAATCCTATACCTTTGAAGCTTTTGCCGCTCTATCTATTGTCGTCGCTCGCAAGCGCTAACCGCGCGTAGAGCCCGCTCCTATTTCCGCTTTTCGTTCTTGGCTGCGCGAATCCCGGCAGCCGCAGTGTCCTTCTCGCACATGTACGCGCCGCGCTTCGTCGTCCCATAGCTTGGGGTGCCTGCGTGGTGATAGACTTTTGTGCCAGTATTAGCCCAAACCACCGTCTCGCCCGGACAGCTTGCCTTAGCCTCAGCCTCGCTCGCGAATTGACCTGCCTTCAGCACGGGTGCTGCTGCGCGCGGCTTTTTCGTTGCCGGCGCCGGCGGTTGCGTAGTTGTGCCAAAAGGGTTCTCTGTGGCCGTCGTTTGCGGCGTCTGCGCGCAAGCAGCGCTCGCGCCAAATACGATCAAGGCTGAGCCAAACAACAAGGCGGAGAATGGCATTTTCATGAACGGTTCCCTTCCAGTAACTTTACTTTAATCGTAACTGTTAGCCGGGGAACGTCTTCCCGGCAAGTCCAGGCTTTAGGCAAGATCACCGCACCTTCAGAATATCCGTGCGTTTGCCGGAGGAACCGCGCGCCTCAGCCCTGCTCGCAGCCTTGTCACCGCCCGGAGCGTGCAGGATAATCGTTCTCACGAGAAGGAATAGCACCGCCGCGTTGAATATATGCCAAAAATAGTGCGTACCGATAGGAAGATAACTGCAAAGCGGTTCATCGATAGTCCTTGCCGTGAAGGATATCGCGAAAAGCCCAGCCGCGGCAAAGAACGCCTTTCCGGCGTCAGCGTCGATGCGCCAAATCCCAATGCCCGCCGTCATCAAGAAGAAGAGCGTCGGCAGATACATCGCGCCCCCCCAAAGTACGCTCTGGAATGCATCGGACTCAAGAAAGAGCGTCGCGGCAAGAAAAGCGAAAGTGGTGAGCGCTCTGAGCCAAAACGGCCACTTAAAGAAAACCGTCAGGATCAGCCAGCAATAGAAAATCATGAAGACGAGGATGGGGATGACGTCTGCCCATTCGGCCCATTGCGTTGCAATGGTGTGGAAGGTGAGGCTACCTGCGCCCACGACTGCAATGATGATGCAGAGCGCCCGGATAGGCCGGCGAAGAGCGGCGTTCGGACGCTTCCTTTGAATATTCCACGCGGCCCACGCCGCGAACAGGAAGGCAATATTGGAGATGGCGTTGAAAGGCTCGGCATCCCAGGCTGCGCTTGTCCGTTCGCAATAGATGTCGACGGGCTGGTTCATGTTACCGAACCAGGAGGCTAATGAGAGCATAACGCCAACCCCTTCCGGTTCTGGTTTCGGAGACCGGCCTTGCAAATGTTAATCTCATTCGGCGAGCTTAGCCGCGAAAGGAGTAGCGCAGAGCTTGACCGCCGGCAATATTCTGTGTGCGATCTAATGCGCCGTGTGCCAAACAGGCCGCATTGGGCATGCCAATCGTCACATTAACGGTCTAATAACCATTTATCATTTGATTCTCGCCGCATTTATGCTAGGCGAGCACCTTGGCGGATGCATAGCGGGTGGAAGCTTGTGACACTTGCAGAACACTCGATACCTAATTTCTCGCTTGCCATCCGCGCGGGGTACAGAAGTGGATTTCCTCAAACTGGAATGGAGCGGACTATGCGTTTTATTGCGGCGTTTCTGACACTGGCTCTCTTGTTGCCTTTCCCCGCTGGGGCGCAACATAGCCGCCGAAACAGCGAGCGGGAGCACGAGCGGGACCGGGACATGTGCAAGGAAACAGTCCAGGCAGCGGGCGACGCGTTCCATCTCGTCAGAGCGGCGAGGGCATCTGCGATCAAGCGCTGGCAGGAGCAAGTAATCAACGTTCATGGCGAACGTTTCATCAATTATGACAACGCCCGCGGCCCGGACGGGGGTGCACCGCGCCTTCGTTGCGATCCCGCGCGCGTCGGCGGCGGCAATTCCATATTCGACCTCAAGCGTTGTGTTGTTATTGCACGGCCTTGCAGGGAGCCGGCAGAGAGAGACGAGCCGGCTGGCAGGTACGAGCGCTAAGGGCTTTAAACCGCGTCACGGAACGCTCCGGTGGCGGCGCAATAAAATGTGATTTGAAACGCTACCTGAGAAAAGCGAAAATAAGTGAGCATCCCCCAGGTGCTCCTCCAAAGCGTCAGTGGCGAAGACCCCCCTTATAATCATGCGGGGTCTTCGTCTTTTGCTACGCTCGCATTTTCCCCGCCCATACTTAAAATGCTCTCCATCGCCTGCCCTCGGCTATCGCGGGGCGAACCGGGTTTGCGCCATGCTCGCGCGGCGGTGTATGAAAAGGTTCTGCCGCGTCGATGAGCGCCTCGTTTTGGCGGCGCCAATCCCCTGCACATGCTATGCAGCAAAATTTACGTCCTGCTGTAGCGATGTATTCGAACCCGGCGATCTCAACCGTGCAAAACGCGTTGTCGCATAGAGCCATATCGTCTCTCCCGCAAATTGGTGCGCGTACATGGACAACAGACTGGCACTGGTTCGCGCTGCCCTCCTCGAATCATTGGCATCTCAATTATAGCAGAATCAGGCTGTGGCTGGATGTAATTGCTTCCGGCAGACTGAGCCAAGGCAAATAACGGGACACAAACAAGGAATGTCTCGCACAAAATATGTATTCCTGTCACGGTGCGCTTAAGGCAAAAAGATATAGGAATTGCGCTGTAAAACGTCAGCTTGACGAATAAGTAATGCCTTAAGCGTATCCGTTAATCTTACTACACTTTAACGAATCGTTTTGAACAAAACTAACGCACTGCGTGTTTTGAGCGTGTCCTATTCCTGCAAAATTGTAACATCAAGAAAATAGAGGAGGAAGACTCTGCCGGCGATGCGTCGATGCTGGCAACTCCCACGAGGACAGTAAAACGAGGTTGTTATGCGTTCCCACGGATTGAAGATAGGCCTGCTGTTGGCACTAATGCCGGCCAGCGCAGCCATCGCTGCGGAGCCGCAACAGGACGATAGGTCCTATCTCCCGCCTGCGCAAATGAGAGCGGCACCGGGGGCAACATCTGCGGGGGTGCCGGCAGAGCATCTCCAAAATCCCGCCAGCGAGCCTGGAAGACGGCAGACCAAAGCTGTGCACAGGCGGCACGAGCCGCGCATCTACCGTGAAGCTCGCTACCCCCGCCACGCAGGGCCGAGGTTCTTCTTTGGCCTTTTTTAGCTGAGGCGCAGTGCAGAACCCTTGAGCGGCATGTACTCTCCCGCCGCCCCGCGACGGTGAGCCCGGATAGCCCTTCGAGCTTTCCGGCCTCACCAGCGCACAATTCGAAATCGCAAACGAAGATTATTCGTTGCGCGCGCGAGACAGCCCATGCAGATAATAGATGACGTAGCCGCCGATGATCCCATCGCGGCCGTGATGCGCGAACAGAGCAACACGCGGCGCCACCAGAGCACGAAACGCCACGCTTGATGCAGGTAGGAGGCGCGTTAAGGTTTCGCCGCTGATGAGGAAGCAGTATGTTAACATATGTCATCAATCTCGACCGTCAGCCAGAGCGCATGGCACGGATGGCGAGATTGCTGGACGGCGTTTCTTTCGAGCGCGTATCTGCCGTGGAAGGGCGGACTCTGAATGGATTGGAGCGCCGCGCCGGGGAGGTGCCGCGCTGCCCTGAGGAATTGACCCGTTATGAGCTTGCCCTAGGCTTAAGCCACAGAGAAACCTGGCGCCGGTTTCTGTTGGAAGGGCCGGCTTTCTGCTGCGTTCTGGAAGACGACGTGATCCTAAGCCCCGATTTCCCCGCCTTTATGAAAGCCGAAGACTGGCTCCCCGCCGGTGCAAGCATCGTAAAAATAGAAGCCTTTACGCGGCGCAGGCTCCTCCTCGGAAGCCAAGAATGCGGCTTCATGGGCCGCGTGTTACGGCCGCTTCTGTCCTCTCATCTCGGAACCGCTGGCTACATCATCGGGCGCGACGCCGCGGCGATGCTTTTAAGCCAGACCGAGGTTTTGTCCCGGCCCATCGACCATATCCTGTTCGAAGATTTGCTTTTAGAGAAGCAATTCAAGATCTATCAATTGGTCCCTGCGCTATGCATTCAAGAACGGATGAATGGTGCCCCCGGCCTGCCTCCGGAATTGCAAAGCACAATTCAGAGTAAAAAGCGGCGCCTACCCCGGCGGCAAAGGGCTTTGCGCGAGTTGAAGAGACCGTTCGCGGCTTTGGGGAATGCGATGACGTTCGTATTCTCGGGCAAAATTGCCGCAGGCCGTTTCAGGACCGTCAGCTACCGTTAAGTCTCGACAGACCGGCAGGCTTCAAAAACTGCCGCAAGACCTCGCGTTAGATAGGATGGCTCCCAAAGCCGGTTCCTGGCATTCGCCGCCATGGTGGCATCGGCATCGGTGACACAAGTTTTCTTGTATTTACCGCTTTGCCCCGCCCTGCATGTCCTTGACGGGGTCCCTTTACCTCACTTTGAAATCCAAGGCTGGGTGAAAAAAGATCCTTGCCCCGGCCTGTGAAGCTGGCGTAAGCAGCCGTTAGGCACAGGGAAAAAGCGCCATGGTTTCACTGCAATATAAGGGCCGGATTTATAAAGCGAAGTTCTCGCTGCGGAGCGTCCGCTATATCCTTTCGGATCAAGCAGCGCGAGCTGTTCCTGCCTTACAACGGCGCTGGCTTTTGCCGCTTGAATCGCGCCCCATTGAAGAAGCGGCGGTTGAAGATCTCGCAATTCCCACCGCAAAGATCGCCGTACCTCTCCCAGAATGCTTGGCAAAGCTTGGGGTCTCGCTTCCGCAGCCCTTGCAGGGCGTTCAGCATTTTTACGGGTTGCGCGATACTGTGGTCACTGGGTGGGCTGGGGCCATGATGAAAGATGACTTTCTTCTCGCCCTCCACCCGGGTCCCAACTGGACCGCCCTGGTTCGCGCGCGCCCGCACCGGTTGCGCATACTTCCCGGCGACCGGCCCTATTACAACCTCATGGCACCGATACCCGCGCGCGGGCACATCGTCCATTGGCTCTTCGAATCCATCGTGCCCCTCCTCACCTATTTGGAAAGCGGCGGGCGCGATTTGGGGTTGGGCCTGATCGTCAATGCGGAGCCCAGCGGGTTTCAGCGGATAACGATCGACTACCTTAAGGCGAAGTATGGAATCGATACGCTTGTGCCGCTTGGCGCCAGCGACGCCGTCCAGGTGCCGAATCTTAGGGCGGCTGTTCCCGTGCCGTACAATCCGCTGGCCCTGCGGCCGCCGATAGGAATGGCGATGCTTGAGGACCTTGGCCGGTTTATTGCTGGAGATACTCCGGAAGAAGGCTTTCCGAAGCGGATTTATATTAGCCGGAACGATGCCCGGCTGCGCCGTGTCCGGAACGAAGACAGCATCTTATCCATTCTGGAGGCGCGGGGGTTCCAGCGCGTCATTCTCAAAGGCATGCCCATGGCACGGCAAGCCCAGTATTTCCGGCAAGCAGAAGCGGTCGTTGCACCGCACGGGGCGGGTCTCGCCCACACCGCATGGAGCAAGCCGGGAACGAAAGTCATCGAGTTCTTCCCAGGGCTAGGCGGCCCGCGCGTGGTCAAGAACGCCGGTACCGGCATTTGGCTCATCGCCATGCAACGCGCCCTCGATTATAGCTGCTACTTGGCTGGTCCGCCGGAATCGCGGGACGACACCTTCACCGTCCCAGAAGATTTGCTGATACACGCGCTGGAAGCCGCCTCGATAAAGTGAGCGTGCCCCGAGGCAGCGATCCGCGGGCGGCGGCGGCGTTTCGGCCTCTGGCCGATTGACGCTACGGTTTCTCAGGGCTAAACCAAAGGTGATCTTCTGGGGGTAAGCATGAACGGCATGGCGCGTGCGGGTAAGGACTTGGGTTCAATTGTGGTTTTGGGAGGCGATGGCTTCTGCGGATGGCCAACTTCGCTTCACCTTTCGAACCTCGGTTACGACGTCGTCATTGTCGACAATCTTTCGCGCCGCAAGATTGACATCGATCTTGAGGTCGAGTCGCTAACGCCGATTGCGTCCATCAGCGCACGGCTTCGCGCCTGGGAAGAGCTCACTGGCAAACGTATCCGCTTCGAAAGGCTGACGCTTGGCCAAAACTATTATCACTTCAAAGCTCTGCTAGCGGAAGTTAGGCCTGTGGCGATCGTGCATTTTGCCGAGCAGCGTTCCGCGCCGTATTCCATGAAATCGCCCCGCGAGAAGAGATACACGGTCAACAATAACCTGAATGCCACGAACGATGTGCTCTGCGCTATCGTAGAAACCGGCATCGACGCCCATCTGGTTCACCTTGGCACAATGGGCGTTTACGGCTACGGCACCGCAGGCTTGGACATTCCCGAAGGGTATCTGCAAGTCATGGTGCAGACCGATTTGGGGCCGCAATCGATGGAGATACTGTTTCCGGTCAATCCGGGCAGCATCTACCATATGACCAAGACGCAAGACCAGCTCTTCTTCATGTATTACAACAAGAACGACGGCGTGCGCATTACCGATCTCCACCAAGGCGTCGTTTGGGGAACCCAGACTCAGGAAACCTCGCTCGATGAGAGGCTGATCAACCGTTTCGATTACGATGGCGATTATGGCACCGTACTCAATCGCTTCTTGATGCAAGCCGTGCTGGGTTATCCATTGACGGTGCACGGGACCGGCGGGCAAACACGGGCCTTCATTCATATCCAAGACTCCGTCCGCTGCATCGAACTTGCGATTGCCAACGCGCCCAAGCGCGGCGAGCGGGTCCGCATTTTCAATCAGATGACGGAAACCCACCGGGTGATCGATCTGGCAAAGATGGTCTCGGAAAAGACGGGGACGCCCTACAAGCTCATCGAAAATCCTCGCAACGAGGCGGATCAGAACGAACTAAGGGTATCTAACGCAGGCTCTTTGCAGCTTGGATTCAAGCCGACGAAGCTTGAGGATAACCTCCTGACCGAGGTGCAGGATATTGCCCGGAAATATATCCACCGCTGCGACCGCTCTAAGATTCCGTGCACTTCGCTTTGGCGCCCCCGGGAACCGTCCGTGCCAACCGAAGCCCCGCGCTAGGCGGCCGTTCCGCACCTGGCAAGACGCTAGCAGCCATTGCCGGCAGCGAGAAGGCCTGACAGCGATCTTTACTGGATTGACTTGAGGGCCGGAATTTCAGAAATCCCGAAAATAGAACCGGGCGCATCCTGGAAATTGGCAAAAACTATCCGCTGCCCCCGTTTCAGAAACAGATCGGCGAGCCGGAAGCTGCTGTAAACCTCAGCCGGAGAGGGCTCGGGTTCTTTCCGCACTTCGATCCGATTGCCTAGAGAGGCACCCGCAGGGGGTTTTCATGAGAATGGGCTACTCCCTTTTCCCATGAAAACCGCGAACCCCTTGAATTTGTTGGTCGGAGTGGAGTGATTCGAACACTCGACCCCCTCGTCCCGAACGAGGTGCGCTACCAGGCTGCGCTACACTCCGATGACCGTGGGCCCTGTATATACCTGCCATGCTTCCGCGCCGCAAGCGATCCGCGAGAGTTTTTGCAAAAAACCTCTGCTTGAGCGCGACCGGCGTCTGAGCGCGCTCTCGCCTTAAAGCGTAGAAGCGGACTCTTCAGGTGGAAAAGCCTGAAACGATCCGCCCCTAAGCGGCCTGGCTAGCAAAGAAGCGCCGGCCGCCCCATAGCGGTCAGCTTCGAGGCACTTTTTTCGCGGGAAGCGATCTTCAATTTTGCCGCATAGATGGCAAGGTTGTTGGACAAATCGGACGCTTTATCCGCACTGAGCTGGATGCAGGCAAGTGTCTCTCCATGGCGGTCTTCTATTTGAATGGTGACCTTCTTGTCATCCTCATCGGCCCAGGCTCTGATGATCGTAGATGCCCGTCCGGAGCGATCCTTTTTCATTGTCCGGCTTCCCCTTACTCGTACCCAAACGGCTGCCTAGCATGCGCCCGGCTCCAGCAGCCCCATTTCTAAGCAAGGATTGTGCCGGTTTTGCGCCGTCATCATG
>Ga0074046_10000651_pt1 | contig 31826 bp, 30 predicted proteins | sample BogForMeECP23OM3_FD_94441 | JGI IMG/M metagenome (GOLD analysis project Ga0074046, IMG submission 94441) | Bog forest soil microbial communities from Calvert Island, British Columbia, Canada - Bog Forest MetaG ECP23OM3 | ecosystem: Environmental > Terrestrial > Soil > Wetlands ... | reverse complement strand
TGAATCCTTTCCGTCGGATCGAGGAGTTAAAACCCGACACTGCGCCAATAGTCACAAGCGAAGAACTCGACACCTATGTGGACACATACGAGAAGAGTGGGTTTCGCGGCGGTATCAACTGGTATCGGAACATCGATCGCAATTTGCGCGAGCATCCTGAGATCGGCGTCGCCAAGCTGACGCTGCCGTGCCTGATGATCACTGCCGAGTGGGACGGAGCGCTGCCGCCGCGGATGGCGGCCGGGATGCCGGCGCTATGCTCGGATCTGGAAATGCACAATATCGAGCGCGCGGGGCATTGGGCTCAGCAGGAGTTCCCGGACGCGGTGAATGAGACGATCGTGGATTGGTTGACGCGCCGGTTCAAGAAAAGCTGACTTGACTACTTTGTGTAGTCGAAGATTTCGTGCTCTTCGGTCAGGAAGATCGATGAGCGCTCGAAATCTACAAATTTCGATTCATCTTCGAGCAGCGCTCGCGCCGCCTCAGCGCCATCTTTGAGCGTGCCGCCTCCGCTGAAGTCCTCGAGACTGTCCCACCATACCTCCGTGATCCCGTCGTAGGTCTCCGTCATCTTTGGGCGGGTGCCGCGAATCTGCTTGCCCGCGTCTTCGAACACGGTGTGGCTCTGCACGTATTTCTTCGCGCGCATCGATTTCGCGAAGCTGCGCACCAGCGGTCCGTGCTTCTTCAGCCAGTACTCGTGGAAATCTTTTTCGGAGATGTCAGCGCGCTTTCGGACTACGTAAACAAGTTTGATCATAACAGCCTCACATTGCGCGTAGCCGATCGAGTATCGTCTCGTCAAACATTTCAGCCGGCAACACTTCGGGTCCGACGAAGGTTGCCGGAGTCACGTCGGGAAAACTGTTGCGCATCCGTTCTTCTCGCACTCTCATGCGGCGCTCACGGGCATGATCGCCGAATTCCGCGTTGAGGATTGAAAACGTCGAGGCCGCGAGCCTGAGTCGGCGCATCCGCTCGCGCCGCTCTTCCGCGTACGGTCGAAAAGTGTCCGGCGTCCAGCTGCGATTTTCGAACATCAGGTCGCGTACGATGCGCACGTCGCGATAGGTGATCGACAGCCCCTGCCCGATGATCGGATCGTTGTGGCCCGCGGCGTCTCCAATCAGCACGACGCCGGGGACGTATGGCGCGTCGGTCCAGGTGTCCTCGTTGCCGTAGGAATTGCAGGGACCTGACGGAACGCCATTGGCGAGATGCTGGCTGCCGGGAACGGTCGCGAGGCGGAAGGCGTCGAGAAAGCGGGCCTGGTTGTCGGTGCCGGCGAAGCGGCGCTTGTCGTCGATGCCATAGCAGATGTAGAGCCGCACGCGCTCGGACGATTGCGGAAACGCGAGAAAGTTGATGCGCGCCTCGGTGCCGAAAATCTGCAAATCCGCCGGCCATCCGGTGGTGCCGTCCACCAGCATCCCGGCCATCAGGTGATGCGTCGGATCGCGATGCTGCTCGATGCCGGCCTGCGCGCGCACGGTGGAGTTGCGGCCGTCGGCGCCGATGACAATACGCGGATTGAACTTGTGCTCGACGCCGTCATGCCTGAATCGCACTTCGGGCGCGGCTCCCGGCATCACCTGCAAGTCGGTCACGCCGCGGATCAGCTCGGCGCCTGATTTGTTTGCTTCGGCGTCGAGCAGATCGCACATCACAGGATGCCGCATGCACAGCGGCGACTTGAAGCCCAGGCCCTCGAAGGCCATCAGATCGAGCGGCTGCGATTCCGCGGTGGCGGCGTCTATATCGTCGCCATAGGAGATGTGGCGCCCGAGATGATGCCCGCCGGCGGCGAGCAATGCTTCGTACAGGCCGAGGCGCTGCGTTTCCGCGACACCCCACGGCGCCAGCCATTCGCCGCGAACTTGATCGACATGGACGAGCGACTTCTCGAGGAGCGTCACCGCGATGCCGGCACGAGCGAGCACCGTCGCGAGCGCTCCGCCGCCGATTCCCGCACCGACGATTACGACCTCAGGATTAGTGTGTGTTCCCACGTTACGCGCCCAATTCCTCGAGCAGCGCCTTCGCGTCTTTCAGGTCAGGTGTGTCGAAGCCCTCGGTGAACCCGTTGTAGATGCCGGTGAGTATCGTGCGCGCCTCATCGCTGCGATCGGTGTCGCGCAGCAATCTCGCGAGACTCATGTTGGCGCGCAGTTCGTATAACTTCGCGCTCTGGCGGCGAGCGACTTCAATAGCTGCTCGGAACCATTTTTCTGCTGCGAGTTGGTCCGGCGCAGCCCGCATCATCGAAAGCTCACCCTTGAGCCGGTAAACGTCAGCCTCATCCTCACGGTTGCCAGCACTCTGCACGCGTTCCAGCATTTGATCGACCAGCTCGCCAGCCTCGCTTGAGCGGCCGGCCCGAAGGTATTCCTCAGCCAATGGAAAGAGGCACCAGGTTGGAATCACGACGCCAGTTGACTCGGCCGCCTCGATACCTCCGCGAATCTCGGCGATGCCTTCCTCGACTTGCCCTCGGTAACTCAGCGCCCAGCCTTTCATGATGGTCGCCATCCACACTTCTCTCCCCAATCCATGCTCAATCGAAGTCTCGATACATATCCTTGAATGCTCCAGCGCCGACTGTGGAGACCGGCACCAATGGTCAAGCCTGCTGGCAATATTGAAAGCCGTCGCAGTCGAATCTGGCAGGCCGAGACCTCGAACCCAGGCGAGTGTTTCATCGCGCCGCTCGATCGCCTGGTCGCCGAACCCAAGCATCAGCAGCACCGATGCGAGAATCGAACGGCCCACCACCAGATTCTGGAGCGCTGGCCCGCGAAGATCGCGGAATCCTGGTGAGACCAGTGGCTCCAGGCAGCGCCGCGCAGCTGGGTAGTCTCCGATCCAAAGCAGGACCTCGCCGAGGGCGCCGCCAGCCAGAGCTGAATTGACGGGATCGCTCGAGCGCCCGGCGAGCGCCATTTGCTCTTCGGCCAGATGTCTGGCTTCCTCCAGTTCCAGTCTGAACAGACTCGACCATCGTAGTCCATCCAACATGAGAAATAGCTGAGCGTCGTCACCGATCAGTTTGCAAAGCTCTCGCGCGCGGTTGAACGAGAGTATCGCCCCCGGCGCCGTCAGTCCGGTAGTCGCCTGGATCAACTGGCCCTTGCCGATCTGAATGCGGAGTTCAGCGCGCGAACGCGCGGGACTGTCGGCAAGCGTGCGGACTCGCTCCAGACCGGCATCGAGATAAGCCTCGGCCTCGCGGTAGGCGGCACGCTGGGCTGCCTGTTCGCCAGCGCGGCACAGGTATTCCGCCGCCTTCGCCCCATTCTCGCTGCGGCCATAATGACGCGCCAGGTCGGCCAGATGATCATCGAGCGATGATACGTACAGCGATTCTATCGCTCTCGCGGCGCGCTCGTGTAGCATTTTGCGGCGCTCGCTCAGGATCGAGTTGTAGGCGACCTCGTGGGTCAGCGCGTGCTTGAAGGTGTATTCGATGTCGCCGGCGGCAGGCTGCTCGTAGATGAATTCGGAAAGCTGCAGATCGTGCAGCAAACGGTTCAGTTCTTCTTCCGATTTAGTGACCACATTCCGCAAGAGGCCAACCGTAAACTCTCTTCCGATCACTGCCAGCGTCTGCAACAGTTCCTTCCCATCGGCCGGTAGACGATCGATGCGCGAAGCGAGAATCGCCTGCACGGTGGGCGGTATCTTCAACTCGTTAAGAGTCTTTGTGAGCTTGACCGTTCCGTTGCGCACCAGCGCTCCCTCGTCGAGCAGCACCTGGACCGTCTCTTCCATGAAGAACGGGTTGCCCTCGGTGCGCTCGATGATGACGCGTTTCAAAGCCGAGATGTCAGGGCCGTCGCCGAGCAACGCCGACAGCATCTCGTCGGCGCTCTCCTTGCCGAGCGGATCGAGCCGCAACTGGATGTAGTAGGTCTTGCTATTCCACTGATGCGAGTATTCGGGACGATAGTTCACCAGCAGCAGAAGCCTGGCCGTGCCGATCGAATCGGCGAGCAGATTGAGCAGCGCCTGTGTCTCGTCGTCGATCCAGTGCAGGTCCTCGAAGATCACCATCAGCGGCTGATTGAGCGACTCGCGCAGCAGGATGCGTTTGATCGCGTCAAGCGTGCGGCGGCGGCGCACCTGCGCGTCCATGTCACTCAAAGGGTCGTCCGCTTCCGGGATGGCGAGGAGAGAGTAAAGATAGGGGAGCGTGTCTTCCAGCGAGCGGTCGAGGATTACGATTTTGCCGGCCACTCTTTCTCGGCGCCTGCGCGCGTCGTCGGCGCTGTCGATGCCGAAGTAAGAATGCAGCAGGTCGATCACGGGCAGGTACGCCGACGCCTTGCCGTGGGAAACCGAAAAGGCCTCGAGCACCATCCATCCCGATTGCGAGACCGCCTTAAACTCGAAAAAGAGGCGCGACTTGCCGGTGCCCGCTTCGGCGACCGCGGCGGCGATCTGCCCCCGTCCCTCCCGGGCCAGTTCGGCGGCGTGTTTGAGCGCCTCCATCTCGCGCTCGCGTCCAACGAACTTCGTAAGTCCGCGCCCGGCCGAGCGTTGCAGGCGCGTGCGCAGCGGCCCCAACCCCGTCACTTCATAGACGTTGACTGGTTCGTTGACGCCCTTGACCTTGGTCGGTCCCAACGGCTTGAGCGCGAAATACCCCTCGACGAACTTGCGCGTCTGCTCACTGGTTGCGATCGAGCCTGTGGGCGCGACGGCCTGCATCCGCGACGCCAGGTTGGTGGTGTGCCCAATAGGCGTGTATTCGACGTGGCCGCCGCCGGTTGAGATCGACCGTACGACCACTTCGCCGCTGTTAGTGCCGATGCGGGCTTCAATCGGCATGCCGCCATCGGCAACCAGTTTCGCCGAGTAGCGTTTCAGCTCCTCCTGCATCCGCAGACCGGCGTACAGAGCGCGCTGCGGATGGTCTTCGTGCGCGACCGGCGCGCCGAACAGCGCGAAGATTCCGTCGCCGGTCGACTGCACGATGTACCCGTCATAGCGCCGCACCGCCTCGATCATGAGCTTGAGCGCGGGGTCGACAATCGCGCGCGCCTCTTCGGGGTCGAGGTCCTGCTCCAGCTCGGTCGAGCCCTTGATGTCGGCGAACAGCGCGGTGACCGTCTTGCGCTCGCCCTCGAGCGCGGCGGAAGAATCGGATTGTTCCGGCCTGATCCGAATCCCCGGCGCGGCGGGCTCTGATTCAGATGCCTTCGCGCCTGCTGAAGAGGCGCGCGCAAGCGTGGCGCCACACTCTCCGCAGAACTTTTCGCCTGGCGTGTTCTCGGCGCCGCAGGACGGGCACCGGGGATTCAACCCCGTGCCACATTGCGCGCAAAACTTTCGCCCTTCCCGATTTTCGGCATTGCATTTTGAGCAGCGCATCAGGTCACCCGGAACTCAGACACGCTAGCACGACTGACTGCCAGGCGTATCGTGCGAAGTCGGTAACCGGGCTCTGGTTAGCTCCATCAGCAACGCACAACAAACGGCACAATATTACTAGGGCTTCGACATCAGATCGGCTTTCCCGCTCGCCAGATCCACCGGAAATGAGTTGTGCTCTTGGACGATCAGCCACTTTCCCGTGATCTTCTTGAGGCAGTCAGTGGTCCGAATGACCATCTCGGTCTTCGCACCGCTCTTGTCCGTCGAGACCATGTGGCTGGTGTAATGCGCGAAGGCAAGCTTGCCGTCAGCGGTGATGTCGAGGTCGCTTATCTGATTCGTCATCGGGCCGGCGGCGGCGGTCGCAAAGAAGCCCTCGAAGTCCTTGCGATAGGCGGCAGCACCGACGTACTGGCGCGGAGGAATGGTGTCGAACACAAAGAGATCCTCCCCCGGAGAGTAAAACTGCATAATCTTGTCAACATCTTTGGCGGCGATCGCCGCGGCAAGTTGTTCTTCCAGCGCCTGGATTTGCGCCTTGTCGGCCGAATCGGCCCGGGCATTGAATGAGATCCCCAGTAGGACGATTGCAAAGGCGATGGTCCCCATGGCTAACAGTTTGCTTGTGTGGTTCGAATTCATGCGACTCCTCCCGGAACTTTTTTGGATTGATGCCCCTCGGTTACAACACCGCCACCGAACACTCACACTTCTATGGAAACACGGGAGCGAGGAGATGATGCCCGCTCGTCGGTGGTCGTTTCTCACGGACCCACGGCGATGTCAAGACTTGGGGAGTAACACTTATCACCACTGGATTGCCTTCGACGGAAATCCCGGCTAAGCAGGTTGACCGTAGAGTAAGGGGCGCATTTTTGGGGGAATCCGAGTTGGCAGGTTCGTTGCGATAGTCGCATACGCATGCGTTGTCGCCGCATTATTCTGCAACCTCGCTGCTGCGCAGGACGGCGCTCTAAGCGGCGACGAGGCAGCGGTGGTGAAGGCGCGCGTTCAGAAGATCCGCGGACTCAAGCTCAAGGCCGACGTGCCGGTGACCTACCTCAGCGTCGCGGATACGGAAGCCAGGTTCAGAGCCGAGTTCGCGCGGGAGATAAGCCAGGAGGAAATCGACACCGGCGTCGAGGAGAACAAGATGATCGGTCTGTTCCCGCCCGATCTGAAAATCGAGCGCAAAGACCTGGCCGATATGACGCTGGAGCTGGCGGGCTTCTACGACGACCATCATAAGGACATCGTGATCATGATCGGCCTGTCACGGTCGCGCTGCCGGAGCGCTATCGAAACGCCGTGTCGCAGTACAAGAAACTCGAAACCGTGGGGACGCTGGGGCACGAGCTGACCCATGCGCTCCAGGACCAGCACTTCGATATCGAAGCCGCGCAAAAGAAGCACAAAGGCGATACCGATCGCGAACTCGCCTACAAGGCAATCGTCGAAGGCGATGCAACGCTGTCGGGATTTTCAGTGGTGAATGGGCGCGTCGATGACCAGACTATGGACTACTTCGACACGCATCTGCAGGACATCGTGCCGGTGTTCATGGGACGCATGGAAGGCAAGCCGCGCGCGATGACCTACCCCTTCATCTTTCAATACACCGAAGGAGCCCGTTTCGTCGCCGAGGCTTACCATCGCAACAAATGGGCCGGCGTGAATGCGTTGTTCACAGGACCGCCGCTATCGACGCAGCAGATCGTGCATCCCGAACTTTACTTCGACACTCCCACTCCCGCCAAAACCGTCAAGCTCGCCGGCTACGAGAAAGTTCTGCACGATTGGAAAAAGGTCGACGAGGATACGCTCGGCGAGCTGATGCTTAAGATCATGATCGAGCGCACGATGGGTGAGGGTACGCCGTACGTCGAGGCGGCGAGCAAATGGGCGGGCGATAAGATCGTCGCGCTGCGGAAAGGCAAGTCGCTGACCGTGCTCTGGATGCTCGACTTCCGCAACGCGGGTGCCGCCGACAACTTCGCTCAGCTCTACACGCAAATCCTCGACAAGGTCATCCCCGGCACCACCGCCCGCAAGCTTGAGCAACGGGGTTCGGCGGTCTTCGTAATGATCGGCGACGGCGCCATCCGCTATCACGAATTCATCCCCGAAGTCTGGAAGCAAAGCCGCATCGACGGCGCGCCGATCGAAGCCCCGTGAATTCCTGGCCTGTCTCCCTCATCCGCGGCCGGCGATGGACGATTGACTTGGCAGGCGCGCGCGCGGATATTTTCATTAACTCCCTGACGGGAGGTGCACATGCAATGAATAGCCACTTGAAAGATCTTGCCGAATCGCGCGTGAGTGCGCCTCCGCCGCTGACCAGTCGCCGGTAAACCAACCGGATATTCCCGACATCGTAGCCACGGAGGCAAAAGCTCCCCTGGCTTTTTTGCGTCTGTAGCGCGCGGCGCGCGCGTGCGATTTGACGATTCGATTTCTTCACGTTTCGAAAACGCAGGAGGACCAAGCCATGAGGGAAAAAGAGCGACAGAAAACCAGAGACGCGCGAAACACAACTTCTAACTATTGGGGCAACAGATGACTACTGCTTTAGAGATCGACGAAGAATTACTCGACGCGTTCATCGGTGATGGATCGATAGCCGACGTCCTATACGTGGTCAGGAGCGGGAAAGAGGCGACTGTCTATTGCTGCCGCGGCGCGGCGGCGTCAGGAGGCGGGCTGGTCGCTGCGAAGGTCTACCGTCCGCTCGACCGCCGCAATTTTCGCAACGATGCGATTTACCAGACCGGCCGTGACGCCGCGATGGAAAGCCGCACCAGGCGCGCGTTGGCAAATAAAACCCGTCACGGGCGCGATGTGCAGTACGAGGCCTGGATCAACGCCGAATTTCAGACCATGCGGATGCTCCACGCGGCAGGCGCAGATGTGCCCGAGGTATTCTCCCGATCGAATGGCGCGATCCTGATGGAATACTTCGGCGACGAGGAGGCCGCCGCGCCGATGCTCAATCGCGTCACGGTGCCGCGTGAGCAAGCGGAACAATTGCTGCGTCGAATTATCGACAACGTCACGCTATGGCTCACGAACCATCTCGTGCATGGCGACTTGTCGCCGTACAACCTCCTTTACTGGGAGGGCAGAATCGTCGCGATCGATTTTCCGCAGGCGGTCGATGCGCGGATCAATCCGAGTGCGAGAGCGTTGCTCGGCCGCGATCTGGAAAACGTGTGCGGGTATTTCTCGAAGTACAGGATTCGTTCGGATGCGGAGAGGATCGCAAAAGCATTGTGGGCGAATTACCGCGCGGGGAGGTTATGAGCGAACCAGGCTGGACAATATCGATACAGAGCTGTATCGTATGTGTAGGATGAAGGAATTTGAGAACAAAGTGGCAATCGTCACCGGCGGCGGGATGGGCCTGGGACAGGCCCTTTGCGAGGAGCTGGCGCGTCGAGGGTCCGCCGTCATTGTTGCGGACATCGACGCCAACGCCGCCAAACAGGTGGCTTCCCATATTGCGCAGAGCGGCGCACAAGCTCGCGCGGTGCGGGTTGACGTTTCGAAGCAAGATGACGTTGCGCGCCTGATCGAGACGACGGTCTCCGAGTTCGGGCGGCTTGATTACATGTTCAACAATGCAGCGATCTTTATCGGCGGCGATGCGCGCGACGTCTCCGTGGAACAGTGGGACCGCGTCCTCGCGGTAAACCTGCACGGCGTCATCTACGGGACGATCTACGCGTATCGAGTCATGGTGCAACAAGGACACGGACATATCGTCAACGTTTCCTCCGCCAGCGGCCTGACTCCGCAGCCCGGAAATACATCCTATTGCACCTGCAAACACGGAATAGTCGGGCTCTCGCTCTCCATGCGATTTGAAGGGGCCGACCTGGGCGTGAAGGTGAGCGCCGTCTGTCCGGGTGACATGAAGACCAGCATCTATGAGAACATGGTCGTCATGAATATGCCGCATGATGAGGTGGTCCGGGTAAGCCGGCGTTCCCACTTTCCAATCCGCCAGATAAGCGCTGAAAAAGCCGCGAGAGAGATCCTGCGAGGAGTGTCCCGTAACCAGGCGCTGATCATCTTTCCCGGGGCAGTTCGATGGATATGGCGCATCTATCGCGCGTCTCCGCGCCTGATTTATTGGGTAAGCCTTCGCCGGATGAGGATGTTTCGCAAACTTCGGATTAGCGCCTGAGCGATGTGAATCCTGCGAAACGCAAGGCCAAGGCCGGCCGCGGGCGCCCGCGCGATCCGGCAGCAGATGCGGCAGTGCTTCGTGCCGCGCTGGAACTCTTTGTCGAGCACGGCATCGAGGGCTCCAGCTTCGAGCAGATTGCGAGACGCGCCGGCGTCGCGCGCACTACCATCTACCGTCGATGGTCATCGCGGGAAGATCTTCTTGCGCATGCGATGGACATGTCCAGGAAAGCGCCGGAGCGATCTTTGACGGCTGCGGCCCGTGTTCCGCCGAAACGGATGGCGGAGGAACTGATCAACGCACTCTCCGAGACGGTTAGCGCGCGCGACTATCGGAAGATGGTTGCAAAACTAGTCGGCTCGGTACCGGACTCTCCGGAGCTGATGGCGGTCTATTGGAACACCTATTTGATCCCGCGGCGCAGGATCGTCGCCGAGACGATCGATCGAGCGCGCGAGCGAGGCCTCGTGCCGAAGGAAACTGATTCGGAGATTTTGCAGGACATGATCGGAGGCGCGATCATGTATCATCTGCTGATTCGTCCGGGTCACAAGAATCGGAAAGACATGCGTGCTTACATCCGCACACTGATGCGCCACGTCTTTCCCGGGGAGAGGACCTAGTAGAAGCGGGGTTCGCCTGGGGGGCGGGTTTTCCAGCGGCGGTGGATCCAGTTCCAGTGATCGGGATGCTCGCGGATCATCGCCTCGAGCGTGTTGGTGTAGAGCTGCGTGTATTCGCGGACGGCGGCCTCACGGTTGCGGGGCTTTTCGGGATAGAAGGCGGGCAGAATTTTGATGTGGTGATGAATCGTGTCGCCCTGGCGCACCATAAACACGGGCATCACGGGTGCGCCGGTGGCGATCGACAGCCGTGCGATGCCGTCGCTGGTCGATGCGGGCATCCCGAAGAAATCGACGAACACGCCTTTGCGCACGTCGAGGTCGAGCGCAATCGCGATCATCCAGTTCTGTCGCAGCATCCGCATCATCTCGCGGCCGCCCGCCTTGCGCTCGATGATGCGGTTGCCGTAGCGGACGCGCTGGGTGCAGATGGCGGCGTCGATAAGGGGATTGCGCAGCGCGCGATGGACGATGGCGAGACGGTAGCCGTAGATCGATTGCGCAATCTGCATCAGCTCGAAATTCCCATAATGCGCGGTCAGCACGAACAGCCCACGGCCGTTGGAGCGGCGCTCGGCTTCGTCCCAATTTTCCTTGCCCTCGTAGGTGGCGACCTGCTCGATATTGGCGCGGCTCAGCTCAGGTAGATGGGTCCATTCGGCGAGCACGCGGCCCCAACTGCGATACATCTTGCGCAGGATGTTGAGGCGCGCCGCCGGCGTCATCTCGGGGAAGGCTATCTCCAGGTTTTTGAGCGCGATCGGGCGGTTGGGGCGATCGAAATTCATCGCCCATCCACCGAGACGCGCGCCCGCACGCACCGCGCGCTCCAACGGCATCGCACGCAGCGCCGCCGTCACGGCGGTGATGCCCGTGTATTCGATGCGGGCTTTGACGGGACCGATCTGTCTGGCCATCGAGGATCGAGAATGGTCAGAGAGGACGGCGGCGCGCAAGCGTGGGGATGGGAAAGAACTTAATTGTAGTAAAACCCCACCATTGGGTCTGTCTGTATCCTAACCTCTCATTGTCCGAGGAGAGGTTAGGATCGCGGAGAGGACGCGGGAAGCACGAGGCTTACGGGGAGATACTCGGGGTGACGCCTGCCTTCGTCGCGTCCAATGCGCCAGATGATGCTGTGACGCCGTCTACCGAGACTTTGCCGGCACCAGGATCGAGCGGCGTTGCGCCGGTCGAGACGAATCGGCCGGATGACGCCGAGTACGGCGGCGCTGTGGCGATCGTTGCCGACGTCGCCGAGTCGGCGCCCACTCTTCCAAGCGGCGCCGGGTACGGAGCGCTCGCGTAACCGCTGCCGGTCGTTGTCGTTGCTGGGGAGTTCATCGAGGTCGGGCCAATCTCGGTGGTGTTAAATGGCGTCTCACCGCTCGACGGCGCGGACTCGTACGCAGCGCCCGGATTTTCGGGTCCCGGAGGCGCCGGCGGACCGCCATATGGCGCGTTCAGGTCGGCGGCGGGCGAAACGGGGATCGAGAAGCTCGGCTTGTAGACCTGGCGGATCTGCGAGGCCGGCATATCATGGATTTCCTTGCGGCCGAGCGAATTCACGAACTGCTGGCGTTCGTCGAGGGCGAGCTCGCGCAGCTGGCTCTTGTTGCGAATAATATGCGGAGTCAGGAAGACGATGAGGTTGTCTTTCTGCTTGTCGCTGCTCTTGTTGCTGAACAGGTTGCCAAGGACCGGGATGTCGGAAATGAACGGAACGCCCTGATTGTTCTGCGTATCCTGGCTGGCGAGCAGGCCGCCGACAACCGCGGTGCGATGGTTCTGGATCAGCACGCTGGTCGAGGCCGACCGAATGGTCGTGGTCGGTCCGAGCGTGTTGTTCGCAGTGCCGCCGACGACGTTGGAAACTTCCTCATAGAGGTCGAGCTTGACGTAGTCGCCCTCGGAGACCTGCGGCACGATATCGAGCGTGATGCCGACGTTCTGGCGCTCGACCGAGTTGAAGATTTGTCCGGGCAATCCGGCGTTGGCCGAAGCCGAGCCGACGAAGGGCAGGTTCTCGCCGACGACGATCATCGCTTCTTCATTGTCGGCGGTAAGCAACGTGGGCGCTGAGAGCACGTCGGCGTGGGTGTCGGTTTCCAGCGCCATGATGAGTGCGATGTCGCAGGGGAGGGTCAAAGAGCCGGTAGTAGTGGTGGTCGTCCCGGTCGCGGCTTGAGCCGCAGAGAGCGCCGCGCCAGTTATCTTACATGTGGTATTCGACGCCAGTCCGAGGCCAAGGCCGGTGACTTGCAGCGGGTCGGCGAGCGCATTCTGGAGCTGTCCGAAATTAAGCGCGCCGGCGCCGAACACGCTTCCGCCGCCCACGCCGTTGGAGTAGAAATTGACGCCCAACTGGCGCTGGCGCTCGGCGGAGACCTCGACGATGACGGCTTGAACGAAAATCTGGACGCGCGGGGTGTCGAGGTCGTCGATGATCTGCTTGAGGGTTTGCCAATCCTGCGGCGACGCGCTGATAACCATCGCGTTGGTCGCGGGGTCGGCGGTGATATTTACAGGATAGGAGAAATCGATGCTCTTGCCGGCCGAGCTGGCCGACGCCGGACCGGTATTGGACCCGCCGCCACGGCTGATCATCCCGCCACCTCCGCCGCCGCCGCCGAAGCCGCCGGAGCCGTTCGTGCCGCCCATGCCGCCGCCACCGCTCATCGAGCCGCCGAAGCTCGCGCTACTAGCCATCCCGCCGATGCCACCCATACCGCCCATACCGCCGAAGCCGCCGCCCATTCCGCCGCTGGCAGCGCTATTGAAGCTGGAGCGGCCGAGCGATCCCTTGCCGGTGGTGGGAGAGAGGGTGGTCGGGCCGCTGCCGCCGTTGAGCAGGTTGTTGAGCACCTGGACCATCTCGAGCGCCTGCGCGTTCTTCAGGCGATAGACGTGGATGCGCGAGGTGGCCAGCGGAGGATTGACGTCGAGCTTCTGGACTATTTCCTGAATCTCACGCATCTGGAGCGGCGGCGCGAGGACGATGAGGCAATTGGTGCGCTCATCGGGGATGACCTTATAGCCCATCCCGGGACCGGTTGCGGAAGGCGCGACGCCCATCTGGGGCCGAATCATCTGGGGGTTCGCGCCGTTGGCGGTCCCCATCTTAACGGCCATGAGTTGATCGATTTCGGGCGCGAGCTCACCGGCAAAGGCGAGCCTGAGCGGAATGACGACAATCGATTGCTGCTCGCCGCGCACGTCCAGCGCGCCGATTATCTGGAGCAACCGCTCGACGTTGTAAGCGTCGTCGGTGACGATGACGGTGTTGTCAGCGGGAAACGCCGCTACCAGTCCATCGTGCGAAACCATCGGCTGGATCACGCCGATGACGGACGCGGCGTCGATATTCTTGAGCCGGACCATCCGGGTCACGTACTCGTCGCCGCCGGTCTCGGCGGGGGTCTGCGATTCGGTAAGCTTGGCGATCGAGCGGACGTTGCGTGCGGGCTCAATCTTGATGATCTTGCCGGCCTGAACGGTGGTGAAGCCTTTTACCTGGAGGACGGATTGGAAGATCTTGTAGGCCTGCTCGGGCGTGACCTTGCTCGGCGAGATGATCGTAACCTTGCCGCGCACGGATTCGTCGATGATGAAGTTGCGGCCGGTGATCTCGGAGATGAACTTGGCGAGAACGGGAATGTCCACGTTCTGGAAGTTCATTGTGATTGTATTTTGGGGAGGCAGCGCCGCGGAGTCGGCGGCAAAGGGGGAGGCTCCAATATCAGCAGCGGCGAACAGCAGTGCGGCGGTCAGCGCCCCAAGCAAAAAACGGCTCATGCGAGAACCTCCGCATTTCGGGTCAAAACGTCGTGAGCATATTTCACCACCGCCGCGTTGTGCAACCCGGATTGTTGCAAATGTCACAGTGCTCGGCGACTATGACGATCACCGACCCGATTTGATTCAATCGAAAACCAAAAAAAGTAGTAAGGCGCAGGGGTTACCCTGCCAGGGAAGAGCGAAACCCACGGCGGGTTTCGCTACAATTTCGGATGGTGACCAAATTGCGCTACGAATTTTTGATCGGGCTCAGATATCTGCGGGCGCGGCGGCGCGAGCGATTCGTGTCGCTTATCGCGATCATCTCGCTGGCCGGGATAACTATCGGGACGTTCACCTTGTCGGTCGCGCTGTCGGTGATGAGCGGATTCGAGAAAGATCTCCGCGCGCGGCTGCTCGCGTTTACGCCACAGATAACGATCGAGCGCAGCGACGGCGGCGTGTGGAATCCCAGCGAGCTCGAAAAGAAGATCGCGGCGATGCCGGGGGTGATGGCGTCGGCGCCGTTCGTCACGTCGCAGGTGATGGCGGTGTCGAGCACGGACTCGGGCGCGCCTGGTCTCGTGTCGGGCGGAATTCTCCGCGGGGTCCAGCCGCACGACAACGCCGTGCTCAAGGAATTGAAGGACACGCTCGAGGACGGGACGCTGACGGATCTCGAGACAACGCATCCGGTGACGGTGGCCGATAAGGGCGTCAAGCGGGTGGTCGAGCTGCCGGCCGCGATCCTCGGCAAGTCGCTCGCGTTCGAGCTGGGGGTGAGACCGGGAGATCCGGTGATCCTGATTTCGCCGGCGAGTTTAGGAGCGGGAATCGGGCCGCCGCGTCTCAAGCGATTCGTGGTGACGGGATTCTTTCATTCGGGCATGTACGACTTCGATTCGACGCTAGTGTTTGTCGCGTTGAAGGACGGACGCGCGCTGCTGGCCGACGATGCGTCGCTCGAAAGCGGACTCGAACTGCGGCTGGTCAACATGTTCGACGCGCCGACGATACGCGACAAGATCGCGGCGATGGCGGGGCCTGATTTCGAAGTGTCGGACTGGACGACGGCCAACGCACCGCTGTTCGCCGCGCTCAAGCTGGAGAAATTCACCTACTTCATGGTGCTGCTGCTGATCGTGCTGGTGGCGGCCTTCAACATAATCGCGACGCTGGTGATGGTGGTGATGGAACGGCGCAAGGAGATTGCGATCGTGCGCACGATGGGCGCGCGGGCAGCGTCGGTGGCGTCGATCTTTCTGTGCGAGGGCGCGGCGCTCGGCGTGATCGGCACGATTCTGGGCGTCGGCGCGGGATTCGTGACGGCGTTCACGATCGGCAAGTATCACCTGATTCATCTGCCGGCCGACATGTTCATGGTGAGCTCGGTGCCGGTGATGATTAATCCATGGAACTTCGTCGTGGTGGCGGCGGCAACGATCGTTCTGTGCCTCGCAGCGGCAATCTACCCGGCGTTGCAGGCCGCGCGCCTCTCGCCAGTCGAGGTGATTCGCTATGAGTGAGGCGCGCGCGGCGGCGAAACCGAACGCCGCGAAGGGGCGTCTTATCGAGGTACGCGGCCTCGACAAGACATTCTATGACGCCGATCGCGAGATTCGGGTGCTGCGCAATCTCGATCTCAATGTCGAGGCGGGCGAGGAGGTCGCGGTGGTGGGGCAATCGGGAACCGGCAAGTCCACCCTGCTGCACATAATCGGAAGCCTCGAGGAGCCGACCGCGGGCAAAGTCTATTTCGAGGGCGAAGATTTGTTCGCGCTCGATCAGAAATCGCTGGCGGAGTTCCGCAACCAGAAGCTGGGTTTCGTGTTTCAATTCCATTACCTGCTGGCGGACTTCACGGCGCTGGAAAACGTGATGATGCCGGCGCTGATCGGCCGTATCGACGACGCCGAGGCGAGCCGGCGCGCAACCGAGATGCTCGAAATCGTGGGGCTGGGCGACAAGCTAAAGCGCAGGCCGGCGGAACTGTCCGGCGGTGAGCAGCAACGCGTCGCGGTGGCGCGCGCGGTGGTGCTGCGGCCCAAGCTGCTGCTGGCGGACGAGCCGACGGGCAATCTCGATCCGCATACGGCAAGCGGAGTACACGAGCTGTTCCACACGCTCAATCGCGAGCTCGGAATAACGCTGGTGATCGCGACGCATAACGAACAGTTGACGCGCAGCGTCGGCCGCGCGCTGCGGCTTAGTGAAGGAAAGCTGATGGACGAGCGCAGGTGAGAGATTGAATGGTTCCGACTCTTACCTCGCCCGTTATTCCACAGGAGAGGCGGCCGGCGGCATCGCGGCCGGCAGGTGAGGGTTCTAGGGTTCTGTGGTTCCGGCAAGCTGTCGAAGTACGCCACAGAACCCTCACCTAACCTCTCCCGTAAAATAACGGGCGAGGGATCAGAACGGGTGTTTGGTTTACATGGGGGGAGCGATTGGTTAGTTTGGTCGCCGTTTTTGGTGTGTTTGAGTGACATCCGGAAAATTCAACGCGCGCATGCGGCGCGCGCCGTCATTTTGCGGGCTACGCCGTCCGCATCGCGCGCTATTGCGGGCAAATTGCACGCTGATATTGGTTTTGGCCGCCGCGATGCTCGCGGCAGCCGTCGCGCGTGCGCAGGGTCCCGCGCCGATAATCTCCAAGATCGAAATAGCCGGCAATCAACGCGTCGAAGAAGACGCGATTCGCATCCACATCACGCAGCAGGTCGGCCGGCCACTCGATCAGGCGCTGGTCGATACTGACATCAAGTCGATCTACCGGTTGGGCTTTTTCGACTCGGTGACGACGCGCGTCGAGCAGCAGGGCAGCCAGAACATCCTTGTGTACCGGGTCAAAGAACGGCCGCAGATAACGGACGTCAAGTTTTACGGGATGAAGGCGATCCGGTCGAACGACGACAAGATAGTCGCGGCGACGAAAGTGCATCCGGGTACGATACTCGATCCGATCGCGGTCAAGGAAACCATCAACGGCGTAACCGCGGTATACGCCGAGAAGGGTTACACCGACGCCCGCGTGACCTTCAAGCCGATCCCGCAACCCGACAACACGGCGTTCGGCGAATTCGACGTGGTGGAAGGGTCGAAGGTCGAGATCACGGAGATCCAGTTCGTCGGCAACCATGCGTTTTCGTCGTCCATATTGCAAAGCAACATGGAAACGCGGCCGTACAGCAGGCTGCTCAGCTGGGTCACGGGGTGGGGCGCGCTCGACCAGAAAAAACTGCAGGAGGACGTCGATCGCCTGACGGCGTACTACTACGACAACGGCTACCTGAATGTGCAGATTCCGCCGCCGCAGGTGGTGCGCAGTGGGGCGAATATAAAGATCGTAATAACGATCGACGAGGGCACGCCGTACCGCGTCGGCCGGATCAACATCGTTGGCAACCTGAAGTTTCCGCGCAGCGAACTGCGCAAGCAGCTAACGATGAAGAGCGGGCAACTGTTCCGCGGCTCAGCGTTGCAGCGGCAGGTGCTGGCGCTGTCGGATTTCTACTCGAACCGCGGCTACGCGTATGTCAACGTCGATCCGCGCACGCAACTGGTGCACGCGGTCAAGCGGGTCAACGTGGTGTTCGTGATCAATCCCGGTCACGAAGTGATAATCGACCGCATCAATATCAGCGGCAACACGAAGACCTCGGACAAGGTAATCCGGCGAGAGATCCAGGTGCAGGAGCAGGAGCCGTACAGCGCCGAAGAGATCCGCGATTCTAAGGTGCGGCTGGACCGGCTGGGATTCTTCAGCGACACGCGCATCACGACCGCGCCGGCGTCGCAGCCCGACAAGATAAACCTGGACGTGAACGTGACCGAGGCGAACACCGCCTCGTTCCAGGTGGCCGGCGGATTCGACAGCTATCAATCGCTGTTCGGCAACTTCACGCTGGGCAACACCAACCTGTTCGGCGGGGGCGAATCGCTTATCGCGAATGCGCAGGTCGGCTTCCTGTTCCAGAATTACAGCATCAGCTACACCGAGCCGTGGTTCCTGGATATCCCGCTCGCAGTGGGCATGCAGTTGTTCGACAACAAAACTTACCTGCTGAGCTTCAACCAGTCGTCGGCGGGCTTCACCTTGACGACTACGTATCCGCTGACCGAGCTCGGCTTCAAGAAGCTCGGGCCGTTCTCGCTGAAAGACATCACGGCGGGACTGGGCTATTCGTTCCAGAGCATCGGAATCACCGGGCTGAACCAGTTCACGACTTTCCAGATTGCGCGCTACAAGGGCTACACACAGACTTCTGAAATTACGCCGACGATTCGGCGCTTCACGGTGGACAATCCGACCGATCCGCGCACTGGCACCGTCGAGACTCTGAGTATGCAGTTCGGCGGACTCGGCGGGACCAATTCGTTCATCAAGGGCGTCGCGCATTTTCGATACTTTTACCCGTTCTTGAAGAGCCAGACGCTGGGGACGTTTGTGGTGTCGCAGGGAGTCACGTTCGGCATCGGGACCAACCTGCAAAGCGGGACCGGCGGCGAGTTGCCGCTGTACGAGCGATTCTTCCCGGGCGGTGTCGGCGGTCCGGGCGACGTGCGCGGCTATCAGCTGTATTCGTTGGGTCCGCAAGTGACGATCTTCAGCCAGAACGGCACACCGCTAAGCGTGCAGGACGTCGGCGGCAGCAAGGAATTGCTACTGAGCAACGAGATCACGTTCCCGATCCTGTCGGGATTGGGAATCCGCGGAGTGGTATTCAGCGACGCGGGGCAATCGTTCCGGCTCAAGGACTCGCTCTCCATAGATCAGTTGCAGGCGTCGTTTGGAATCGGCATCCGTTGGAAATCACCGTTCGGCCCGCTGGCAGTGGATATCGCTTTTCCGATCAACCCACGGCCCGCCGACCAGAGCACGGTGTTCGAAGTCGGCGCCGGCTCGCCGCTGTAGATTCGTAGGCGGGCAACAGCGGCGAAACATAAATTTTTTTCGACGAGCGAAACGATGCGGGCGTCCGCAACTGGATTTGATGCTCGATCAAGTACTATGGTGTATATTTCCCATGCACGAGTGGCGCGCAGTGGGAACGTGTTTCACTGTTCGATAGGTAGTCCAAAAGGAGGCTTTCCGGGCTGTATGAGGCAACGGTTGTTCATCGGTGCGATGTTCGGTGCGTTCCTTGCGGTGACGTTCGCGGCAGTTCCCGCGCACGCCGAACTGAAGTTCGCCTATGTCGACGTGCAGCGGGCGCTCAATGAGTGCGACGCCGGCAAGCGGGCCAAGGCCGATTTCCAGGGCAAGGTCACAACGTTGGAGGGGCGTCTGCAGCGGCAGCAAAACGAGGTCCAGTCGCTCAAGGACGAGATGGAAAAGAAGGGCATGCTGATGAACCCGGATCAGCGCCAATCCCTGCAAGACCAGTACGTGGAAAAGCTCAAGAACTTCGAGCGCGACTACAAGGACTCGAAGGACGAACTGCAGGCGAAGGACCAGGAGATCACGGCGAAGATCGTGCACGATCTTGCCCAAGTCATCCGCACGCTCGGAGAGCGCGACAACTACACGATGGTGTTCGAGAAGGGATCGATCCTGTGGGGCGCGCCGGGCATCGATATCACTGACCAGGTGATCCGCAGTTACAATGCGATGCACGTAGCGATCGGCTCGGTCGGCGAGGGCGCTGGCGGCGCGGTTGCGCGCACAAGCATGCAGGCTGAGCAGGCGGGCGCGTCGGAGCCGTCGGATTTCGGCTCGAATGCGGCCAAGAAATCGACCATCTCGAAGTAGCCTCCGAGACAAGGTGCGCGAAGTAATTCCCGGTGCCTGACGGCGGAAAAGTCTCAGAGCTAGAGCGCGTGCTGGGGCTGCTGCCCCATCGCTATCCCTTTCTACTGGTCGATCGCATCGTCGAACTCGTAAAAGGCCGCGTCGTAACGATCAAGAACGTCACCTTCAACGAGCCGTACTTCGCGGGGCATTTCCCAGGGCATCCGGTGATGCCGGGGGTGTTGATCGTCGAAGCGCTGGCGCAGTCGGGGGCGATCCTCGCGCTCAACGAAGTCGGCGGGGACCCGACGCGTCTGTTCATGCTGACGGGACTGGATAAAGTGCGCTTTCGGCGCCGCGTCATCCCGGGCGATCAACTGCGGATGGAAGTAAAAATTCTGAAATTTCATCGTCCGCTGTGGCGGATGCAGGCGGTGGCGCGCGTCGGCGACGAGTTAGCGGCCGAGGCGGAGTTGTCGGCGATGGAAGTCGAGGAGCAAGTTCGATAGCGGGCCGAATCCATTCCTCCGCGGTCATCGACAAACGCGCCGAACTCGACACGAGCGTCGAAGTCGGTCCGGGCGCGGTGATCGGGCCGGACGTGAAGATCGGGGCTGGCAGCGTGGTTGGTCCGTGCGCGATGATCGAGCGCAACACCACGATCGGCAAGCGCAATCGAATATGGCAGTTCGCCGCCATCGGCGCTGAACCGCAGGACCTGAAATTCAAGGGCGAACCGTCGGTCGTCGAAATCGGCGACGACAATATGATTCGCGAGTTCGCGACCATCCACCGCGGCACCGAAGGCGGCGGCATGATCACAAAAGTCGGCAGTCGCACGTTGGTGATGACGTACGCGCACGTCGCGCACGACTGCATCATCGGCGACCACGTGATCCTGGCGGCGTCCACCGGGCTGGCGGGCCATTGCGTGATCGAGGAGTACGCGATTTGCGAGGGCCAGGTCGGGGTGCACCAGTTCACCCGCATCGGTACTCACGCGATCGTGGCGGCGGGCGCCAAGGTCGCGCAGGACGTGCCGCCGTACTCGATGGTGGCGGGAACCGAGCGCGCGCGGCTGGCGGGCATCAACGATATCGGCCTGCAGCGGCGTGGCTTCAAGCCCGAAACGATTGCGGCCCTGAGGTCGGCGATACGCACGCTGTTCTTCTCGAAGCTGTTGCGCGAAGACGCGATCGCGAAGACCCTGGAGGAATACGGCGACCTCGCCGAGGTGCGGCGGCTGGTCGATTTCATAAACAACTCGAAGCGCGGAGTCGTTGGCCGCGAGCGTGAATAAGCTCGGGTTAATCGCGGGCAACGGCGTCTTCCCGCTCGAAGTGGCGCGCGCCGCACGCGAGCGCGGAATAAAAGTCGTCGCCGTCGCGCATGTGAATGAAAGCGAGCGCGCGCTCGACTCGATTGCCGCTGAAGTCACGTGGATCAAAGTCGGCGAGCTGCAAAAAATAATCGACACGTTCAAAAGCGCCGGAGTGTCGGAAACGGCGATGGCCGGCGGCATCTCACGCGCGCGCTTGAAAGACTCGTTCGCGCCCGACGCGCGCGCGCTCAAGATGCTCGCGGGAATCGGGCGCTTCAGCGATGACGCGGTGCTGCGTGGCGTCGCGCGCGAAGTCGAAGCCGAAGGAATCAAGATGATCGATCCGGTGCCGATGATCGAGCATTGGCTCGCACGCGCCGGCGTCGGCGCCGGTCCCGAGCCGACTCCCGTGCAACGCCGCGACCTCGAGCTAGCGTTCGCGGTCGCACGCCGGCTCGGCAGCTACGACATCGGCCAGACAGTCGCGGTCCGCGATGGGATGGTTGCTGCCGTCGAGGCGCTGGAAGGAACGGACGCCGCGCTGCGCCGCGCAGCCGTGCTGGTGGATGCAGGGCTAATAGTGGCGAAGGCGGCGAAGCCGGGACAGGATATGCGCTTCGATCGTCCCGCGATTGGCCCGGCGACGGTGGAATTGCTCGCCGAGATCGGAGCGGCGATGATCGGCGTCGAAGCGGGCGTCGCGCTGATTCTCGAACGCGATCGCACGCTCGAACTCGCGCGCGCGAAAAACGTGACGATATACGGTTATGCCGAAGCCGGTGTTTGAGCTGCGCGCGGCTGTGATTGGCGCGGGCCGGCTGGGCACTCTGCACGCGCGCAAGTACGCCGCGATTGCGGGAATTAGGCTCGCGCAGATTGTCGATATCGACGCGGAGCGCGCGGGGGCGCTGGCAAAGGAGGTTGGCGCGACAGCGCTGACCGATTACCGGAAGCTCGCGGGCAACGTGGACCTGGTGACGGTCGCGTCGCCCGGCGTGACGCATCATGAGATCGCATCCGCAATGCTAAAAGCGGGTATCGACGTGCTGCTGGAAAAACCGATGGCGGAGACATTGGTGCAGGCGCGCGACCTGGCCGGGCTGGCGTCGGCAAGCGGGTGCATTCTTCAGATTGGACACCTCGAGCGGTTCAATCCGGCAGTCGTGCATCTGCATTCGATCGTGAAAAATCCGCGCTTCGTCGAATGCCATCGGCTCGCACCGTTCACCGAGCGCGGCACGGACGTGGATGTGGTGCTCGATCTGATGGTGCACGACCTTGACGTGATCCTGTCGGTAGCGCCGTCGGAAGTGGCGTCGCTCGAGGCGGTCGGCGTCGCGATCCTCACTGATCGAATCGATCTCGCCAACGCGCGCATCCGCTTTCAGAGCGGGCTAATCGCGAATCTGGTCACGAGCCGCGTGTCGGCGCGGCGCGAGCGCAAGATTCGCTTCTTCCAACCTGACGCGTACATTTCGGTAGATTACGAAGCGCGCAGCATCCAAATTTTTCGCAGAACTCCGCCGGCGCGCGGCGCGCAGTTCCCGACAATTTCGGCGGAGCAGATCGATTTCGGTGAAGGCGATCCGCTGGCCGACGAAGTCAAGGCGTTCGTCGATTCCGTTCGCAACAGGTCCACGCCAGCGGTCAGCGCGGAGGACGGACTCCGCGTGACGGAGCTGACCGAGAGAATAAAGGAAGTGATGCTGACGGATTCGGTCGCGCCTTGACGCGCATAATCCGCTGCGACAGCATTGATCTGCCATGCGTCCTATCAGCCTCAAGATTCTAGGTGGTCTGTTGCTCGCGGCAGGCGCAGCGTTCCTTACATTCACCGCGATCTCGGATTGCACCGAGGTGATAGGAGGCGACGAAGTCGCCATCAATGCCTTCGCGCTGCGCACCGGCACGGCACATCTCTTCTGTTACACCGATGACGCAGGCAAACGGTTGCGTTTCGTGCTCGCGCGCGGCGACGACGGCAAAGTGCGCTCGGTGTTTGACGCATGCCGCCAGTGTTTCGCGTTTCATAAGGGCTACCGGGTGGTTGGAGGCGAACTGATTTGCCGAGTGTGCGGGAATCACTACCCAATCGATCGAATGACTGAAGGCAAAGCCTCGTGCGTTCCTGTCAGCTTGCCGCACGAAGACGATTCGGGAGTCGTGCATATCAAGACTGCGGATCTTAAGGCCGGGCACGCGCTCTTCTGACTATTTGAGTAGCTATAGCACGTTTATGATCGATGTTCGCATAAGGTACTTTATCCGAATTCTCGGGATAGTCAGTGTCGCGGCGATGCTTACTCTATCGGCATGCGGCGATCGCGAAGCCAGGGGAGATTATCCGGCGGCCAACGGGAATAATTGCCTGCCTAATGTGAGCCTGATCGATCAGCACGGAAGCACGTTTTCGCTCGCCTCGCTGAGGGGCAAACCGGTGCTGGTCGATTTCATTTACACTTCGTGTGCGTCGACCTGCCCGATGTTGACGGCAAAGATAGCGGCGATTGCACATCAGCTTGGACCGGCTCTGGGAGCTGATGTCACTATCGTCTCCATCTCGCTCGATCCCGAGCACGACAGTCCCGCAGAACTCGCAAAATACGCGAAGAGTCATGATGCTGACGGGCCCGGCTGGATTTTCCTGACCGGGCCACCGTCGCAAATTGACCAGGTGCTGGCCTTATTCAAGCTCCGCCGGACGCGCGAGAGCGACGGCTCGATCACGCATTCCATCGAGGCGTTCCTGCTCGGCCCCGACGGCCATCAGATTCGCCAGTACAACGCGCTCGATGTGAGCCCGGAAGCAGTGGTCGCCGACATTGATCGCGCGCGGAGCAAAGGGTAAGAGCGAAGTAAGGCGCGATGGTTACCTTATTGATGAACGATCGTTCTTCGCTGCGGCAACTCGCCGCCGCGATGGCGTTGGTCATGGTGATGGCGAGTCTGCCGTCGATCGGCGTGATCATGATCTCCGATCGTTCGGGCCCGAGCATCTCGATGGACATCTGTCATCCGCTGCCATCGCTCGACAACTCGCCGAACATTGTGCCGCTCGCACGCCCGGCGCCTCCGGCGCCCGGCACGCGAATTCTTTCGCACGAGACGCTTTCTCAATTCGTTCCAATTCTGAAATGTAAATTCGCCGAAGCTCCCGATCCGCCTCCGCCCAAGCTGTTCTGCTAGCAGGTCACTTTCACATTTTCGCCAGTGGATGATTGCTCGCGGACGGCGATGGTTCGCGAGCGCAGGACACGGCCAGAACCGGCCGCGGTGGGTGTTTATGCGGAGGAAAATAATTTTCGGGTTGATGGTCGTGTTTGCGATGCGCGCGAGTGCCGCGTACACACACGGAGTGGTAGGTGACTACATATTTCTCGAGCCACTGATTACGCAGGATCCCGCGCCGGCCAACGAATTCGACATTCTGGCGCCGTCCTGGGTGAAGAGCAGCAATGGCAACAGCTACTCAGTCGCATCCTCAATTGAGAAAGTACTATGGATAGATGACAACTACATGCCGCGGTTCAGCGTCGGCGGGGGCAGCAGCTGGCAGCATCAGTCGCCATACCACGGGCCGAACCTCGATGGCTTCGATGGTCTCACGATGTTCGCGAAATGGGCGTTCTTTTATTCGCAGAAGCATGAGTTCCTGGCCTCGATCGGGGCACAAATCCAGTTGCCGACCGGCAATACGGGCATCCAGCCGTCGAGTCGTACGAGCCTGGGGCCGACATTTCTGTGGGAGAAGGGCATGGGCGACCTCCCCAATTGGCCAGTGCTAAAGTACCTGCGGCCGTTGGGTATTCAGACCGACTTTGGCTATGTGCCAGCGCTAGGCGGACCTACCAACCATCACATGTTTTCCGACGCCGTCATCGAGTACTCGCTTCCTTATCTCAGCAACAATGTTCAGGACATCGGATTGAAGTGGCCGCTGCGCAACATGTTTCTGTTCAACGAGTTCAACTACGACCAGCTAATAACGGGACCATCGGGTCAGACCTTTCCCACGATCCTTGCGACGCCCGGACTTGCCTACATCAGCTATCACTTTGAAGTGGAACTGGGCACTCAGTTCGCGCTCAACGACGCGAGCAAAGCCGGAACTCATGCGGCAATACTCGGACTGCTCGATATCTTTTATGACTCGTTCTTCCCGAAGTGGGGCAACAGGACTATCAATCGAGGACCCGGCGAATGAAGCCATCGAGAAAGTGCATATCCGCGGCGGCGCTACTGGCTATTATCACTAGCTATTCGACTATGGCGTCGGCACATTCGTTTCCAGAAAAAGAGACGCCGGCGGCGGGACAGAAACTCGCTTCGCCTCCGTCCGAGATCGTAATCGACTTCGATGCGCCGATAGAGAAGTTGTTCGCCAAGCTGGAAGTTACGGGCGCTGACGGGCAGAACCTGGCGGTTGGCGCGCCGCAGGTCAGCGATGACGGGATCCGGCTGTCGATCAAGCTCGGCGCGCTGAAACCTGGTGACTACACGGTCAAATGGGCTGTGCTTTGTATCGATACGCATCACACGAACGGTTCATACACCTTTACGGTGGCAAACGGCGGATCGTGATTCCGCAGCCAATATTCGCGTGGCCGTTGGCAGGGTCACAAGTGCTGATATTTGGAACAACAGCCTTTGCACTGATCGCGGCGCCGGGAAATATCGCCGATGGCGATGGATGGAACCGAAACATGGAATCGCTTTGGCGCGTGCTCTCGCTGATCGTACTGGTGATGTCGCCGCTGAGACTTTTGTCCGTCGCGGCGGGAATGGCGGACTCGACCTTCAGAGAAGTGATCCCCGTATTGCCGCAGGTGATGCGCGAGACCTTTGCCGGGCAGGTATGGACGTGGAGGCTGGCGACCGCGCTGCTGTTGGCTCTGGTGGCGTGGATTCCCGCACCGGGGCGATTCGCGACGACGCTAATATGCTTCATCTCGGCGGTTCTGCTCGCATTGCAAAGCGTCACGAGTCACGCGGTGGACAAGGGCGCATTCGCGATCTCGGTTCACTTTGCGCATCAGGCCGCGGCGGGCATGTGGATCGGGGCGCTGGTCTCGTTGCTGATTGGCGCGACTTACGGACATGCGGGCGCCGAGTGGTTGCATGCGGCGACGCCGCGAGTGTCTACGATCGCAGGATGGTCGGTCGCGGCGGTGATTGTGACCGGCGCGATCAGAGCCTGGGATGCGCTGGGATTGCGACTCGACCTGCTGGTGAACTCGCTCTACGGGCGGACGCTGTTGTGGAAGGTCGGCACGGCGGCCACGGTGATTCTGATTGGCGGTTACAACCGGTATCGATTGGTCGGTTCGGTGGGAGAATCGTCAGCGCGAGCGGCGTTGATTCGTAATGTGGCCGTGGAATGCGTTCTGCTGGCCGTGGTGCTCGGATGGTCGGTGGTGCTGGCAAATACGCCGCCGCCACATTGAGTAACGTGCGTTTAACCAGTGACGGACATAAAATTTAGTAAGAGAGATATGTATGAGTACTCACTATAATCTCAGATCTCTGGTCATGGCCGTAGCCATAACGTCGAGTGTATTAGCGGCTGCCGGATGCCATCGCGACTCCGAAAGTGGCGCGGCCGCCGCGAGCGTCCTCACCGACACCAAGCTCGTCGATCAGAATGGCAACACGATCACGCTCACGTCGCTCAAGGGCAAGCCGCTGGTGGTGGACTTCATCTACACCTCTTGTCCGGGGCCGTGCCTGATGGAGACGGCAAAGTTTGCGGACGTCGCGCTGCGGCTGGGCAACGATCTCGGTTCGAAGGTGACGCTCGTTTCGATCTCCGTCGATCCCGAGCATGACGGACCCAAACAGTTGCTCGACTACTCGCGTCAGCAGGGGGCGGATGAGAAGGGATGGTATTTCCTGACCGGCGGTCCCGGAGAGATCGATCGGGCGTTGGCGGGCTTCAAGCTCAGCCGGCAAGTCGAGCCGGATGGTTCGGTCGGCCACCTGGTTGATATGATGCTGGTAGGACCGGATGGGCGGCTGGTGCGCGAATACAACGGCGAAGTCGTGAAAGCCCAGGACATCGTCGACGACGTCAAGAAGACCCTGAACAACGGGTGAGAGGTGCAACATGAGACGAGCGATAATTTTCGGCTCCTCGGTTGCGGCAATCCTGGCGCTGGCATACCTGTGGCCGATGCTCGGCGGTTCAACGGCAAAAGGCAATGCGCGCGGCGCGATGTGCGTCGCGGGTCATTGCTGTTGCACGGGGCGGGCGGAGGCGGAGACCGTCGCGGCGAACGGAGCGCAGGGGCGGTTGACGCTCGATCCAAACCAGTTTTTCGGGCCGGTAAAGGAAGCATACAAGTTCGCGGAGAAAAATCCGGAACTGCTGGCGCAACTGCATTGCTATTGCGGATGTGACAAGGCCGAAGGTCATCAGAGCCTGCTCGACTGTTATCGCAGCATGCATGCGGCGTCGTGCGAAATCTGCACCGGAGAGGTGCTGCTTGCAAAGCGGATGTCGGAGCAGGGTTCGCCGGTCGATCAGATACGCAACGCGATCCGCAGGAATTTCGCGCAGAACGACTGAATCGGACGAGCGGGGCTATTTGCAGCGGCGGGGTTTTCAATCACAATCGCTTCGATGCCGCTGAATGCCGAAGCGCCGCCGCCGGTTGCTGAACGCCTGAAAGAGCCCGCGCGCAGGAATCGCATCATGATCGTTGCCGGCGAGGCGTCGGGCGACCTTCATGGCGGGGATTTGGCGCGTGAAATCCTGGCGCGCGATCCGTCGTGTAAACTGTTTGGAATTGCGGGCGAGAAAATGCGCGCGGCCGGCGTGCGGGCGATCGTCAAGACCGAAGACATCCACGGGCTCGGACTTTCGGAACTGGCCTCGACGATCGGGCGCACGATTGGCGCATTTCGCATGCTGCGCCGAATCATCCGGCGCGAGAAGCCGGACCTCGTGATCCTGATTGACTACGCGGAGTTCAACCTGATTCTCTCCGGCACTGCCCGGCGCAACCGCGTGCCGGTGCTCTACTACATCACGCCGCAAGTCTGGGCGTGGCGGCGCGGCCGCATCGACAAGCTGGTCGATCGCGCGGATCGGCTTGCGGTGGTGCTGCCATTCGAGGCCGAACTGTTCCATCGCGCGGGCGAGCGCGTTTCATTCGTCGGGCATCCGCTGCTCGATCGGATCGCCACGGTCCATAGCCGCGACGAGACGCTCAAGCGCCACGGATTCCCGCCGCGCGCGCGAATCATCTCGATCCTGCCGGGCAGCCGCCGCGCGGAAGTCCGCTACCTGCTGGATCCGATGGTCAAGGCGGCGCGGATTGTCGCGCGCGATCACAATCTTGAAATAGCGCTCGCGCTCGCGCCGACGCTGACCCCGGCCGAACTAGCCGAGGTTGGGCGCGCAGACCTGGCGGGGATCAAGGTTGTCGAGAACGACACCTACAATATTGTCGCGGCGAGCGAACTGGCGCTGGTCGCGTCGGGGACGGCGACGCTCGAGACGGCGCTGCTAGGATGTCCCGAAGTCGTCGCCTACAAAGTATCGCCGCTTACCTATATCCTAGGGCGGATGCTTGTGACGGGAGTGGATTTTATCGGGATGCCGAATATTCTCGCTGGAAGGCAAATCGTCCCCGAGCTAGTCCAGGGCGACGTGACGGTCGAGAAGCTGGTGCGAGCCGCCGAGCCTCTGCTGAGCGACACGATACGCACAGACACGGTCGCCGCGCTGAAGGCATTGCGCGAGAAGCTCGGCTCGCCGGGAGCGGCGGGACGGGTCGCGACGATCGCGCTCGGGATGATCGCCAGGACGACCGCATGAAGCTGCTGACCCCGTTGCAATGGCGGTTGTTCGGCTACCTGCGCCGATACCTGTTCCCCTATGTGCTGCTGCTGGGGATTGCGATGGGCGTGCTATCGGCGGCCAGCGCGGGAATCCCGCTGATCATAAAGATGGTGGTCGACCTGGTCACCAATCTCAAAGTGTCTCATCAGCTCGATGCGCACGGCGCATCGAAGCTGCGCGAATTCTCACTGCTGCTCGCGGGATTATTTTTGCTGCGTGCGGTCGCCAACTTTGCCGACGACTACTTGAGCGCCTACATCTCTCAGAAGCTGACGATGGACATCCGCGCCGATCTGAACGAGAGCCTGCAGCGCCAGTCACTGAGTTTTTTCAACCGCACGCCGACGGGCGTGATGGTTTCGCGAATCATCAGCGACGTCGGCCTGGTGGTGACGAGCCTGAGCAGCGGCATATTTTCGATTTTCGGCGACGGCATGTCGCTGATCGCGCTGCTGGTGACGGCCTTCTGGCTCGACTGGCAGCTCGCGATCCTCGCCTTCATCGGTTTCCCGATCGTCGTTCTGCCGATCGCAAGTCTTTCTAAGAAAGTTCGCCGCGAAACCAAGAATCAGCAGAAGCAATTGAGCGGCTTGCAATCGCTGTTGGTTGAAACCTTTCAAGGAAACCGCGTGGTGAAGGCGTTCGGGATGGAGGACTACGAGCGCGCGCGCTTCAATCGAGAGCTCAAGCGGCTGTTCCGCATCTTCATGCGCGTCGCGCGCATCAAGGCGTTCACGGGACCGCTGATCGAGGCGCTCGGTGCGATCGCGGTGGTCGCGGTGGTGTGGTGGGCGGTGGGATCGCTGCAAGCAGGCACGCGCACGCTGGGGCAATTTGCCGGATTCTTTACGACGATGATTCTCGTTTACCGGCCGTTCAAAGCGCTCGGTAAGACCAACAACAGTATTCAACAGGGGCTGGCCGCGGCCGAACGCGTCTTCGAGATGATGGATATGCCGAGCGAGGTTCCCGACGATCCCGACGGAATCGAGCTGCAAGCCGGCCCGCACAGCGTCGCGTTCGAGCACGTCAGTTTCCGGTACGGCGACGAATGGGTGCTGCACGATATCAACCTGGAGATCGGCGCCGGCAAGGTCGTGGCGCTGGTCGGGATGAGCGGAGGCGGCAAATCCACGATGGCGGATTTGATTCCGCGCTTCTACGACGTGCAGCAGGGGAACGTCACGGTGGACGGAATCGACGTGCGCAGGCTGCGGCTCAAATCGCTGCGCGCGCAAATCGGCCTGGTGACGCAAAGTACGTTCCTGTTCGACGACACGATTCGCGCCAATATCGCGTACGGAAGCAGCGACAAGCATCTCGAGCGTGTGATTGCGGCCGCCAAGCTCGCCAACGCGCACGACTTCATCTCGCGGCTGCCCAACGGTTACGAGACGATGGTGGGTGAGCGGGGCGTGCGCATCTCGGGCGGGGAGCGGCAGCGAATCGCGATCGCGCGGGCGCTGCTGAAAGACGCGCCGATTCTGATTCTCGACGAAGCAACCTCGTCGCTGGACTCTGCCGCCGAACGGTCGGTGCAGGAAGCGCTCGAGCATCTGATGGCAAACCGCACGACGCTGGTGATCGCGCATCGGCTGTCCACGGTGCGTCGCGCGGACCGGATCGTCGTTGTCGTTCACGGCCGGATTGTCGAAGACGGCACGCACGACGAATTGTTTGCGCGCGGGAAGGAGTACCGAAAGCTCTACGACCTGCAGTTCATGTCGCCCGAAGATCTCGCCGGTAACGGCGGACTCGTGAACTGATATTCACTGTTCGTAAATTCAGTAGTGGTACAGTTTGAATTTCTGAGCAGTTACTTGGCTTACATGCCAGGTTGGATAATCGGTGGTCCGACTATTGCGCGACGGTCAGGCTGCGTGCGACTTCGGCAAACCTCGGGGGTTCGGGATGCCGCTCGCAGAATTCTTGAAGGATGGCCAAGCTTGCCGGATCGTGCGCCAATTGCCGCATCACGCCGATAACCTCCCGGGTATTGAACTGGTGATAGTCGGCGAAGGATTTTTCCAGCCAAGTCCGTGTCGTCGCCCAAATGATAGGTCAGATGCACGTTTTTGAGCATCAGCATCCGGCGGGAGTAGACGATCATGTTGTACAGAAGGGCGAGCGCGACGGAGGGTGCTCCGATGCACACATTGCAGCGGACAAACAATGAACAAAGCGCTCGTCGGAAAATCAGGCAATCGAAGCCAGGGTGGTTTGATCCGACTTCCGACGCCGCGAGAGGGTGATATGTGCGATAGTCGGCCATGTCCGAAACCGTCCGCCGATGTCGATATTGCTGTAGATCAGATAATCGTCTGGCTCGGCGTAGGTTCCCGCGCGATCGAGAATATCGAACAACAGCGGCAGGGGACGTGGCATGCCAAATGAGCCGACGTCGAGAACCGTGCGATCGAGATCGTTGGCGCGCACGAAGGAATTCGGAGCGATGCCGCGGTCTTCGCGCATGCTCACGGAAATCTGGCGCACACCGCCGGCGCCGTCTAACGATGCGGCTTGCTCCATTGTCACGAGGGTCAAATGCTGCGTCCTGGCGTGGGATTCGTTCGCCAGCTGCGAAAACGGGTTGACGACATGCACCAGATAGAAGGGCGCGAAGCCCGGGTCGCGGGGATGCAACCCGCGCAATTCTTCGAGCACGCTGCCCAGAGGCTGATCGGGCTGTTGGATCACGATGGTCGAACCAATTAGCATAGCTCCCCTTTCGCGACCTGCTGTGACGCTTCCCAACCCTCTAACGCCTTCACCATATCAAACATTTCCCAAAGCGCGGAACTCACCCGCGCCGCCACCGCCGGCATGACCTTCAAACTTTGATGGATGCATTGGCGATGGCAGAATGATCGGAGTGGGCTGGATTTCAAACTGTACCTCTACCGTAAATCCGACTCGTCAGGCGTGCGGATCGGCGAAGCTCCGATGCTAAGCGCGCTGTACAATCTGTT
>Ga0074046_10000650_pt1 | contig 31836 bp, 17 predicted proteins | sample BogForMeECP23OM3_FD_94441 | JGI IMG/M metagenome (GOLD analysis project Ga0074046, IMG submission 94441) | Bog forest soil microbial communities from Calvert Island, British Columbia, Canada - Bog Forest MetaG ECP23OM3 | ecosystem: Environmental > Terrestrial > Soil > Wetlands ... | reverse complement strand
TGGAGCCACCGGCAAGCGGGTGCGGGAGTTGCCGTTGTCGAAGACGAAACTGGCATAACAGGCCCGCGGGCTTCCGCAGTATGACGGCGCACGTGGAGACAGGGTTTTGCTCCATCTGCATTGGTGGAGTTAGGAGACGCGGTAAGCCGCGTCTCTACGGAAATAGACGGATGGAAACTTTGCGATGAATCAATTGTTGGCGTTGCTCCTCCTGCTGACAGGATCTTTCGCAAGCGCACAGGAAATTACTGTGGCGGCGGCAGCCGATATGAGTGCTGCCCTTCCGCAACTTGTCGAAGCTTACACGAAGAAAACCGGGCGGACGGTGAAGCTCTCGTTCGGCGCGTCTGGCAATCTAACCAATCAGATACGAAACGGCGCACCCTTTGATGTCTTCTTCTCGGCCGATGAAGAATATCCCCAACAGTTGATCAGCGAAGGACTGGCATCAAAAGATACTCTGTATCGTTATGCGATTGGACGGTTGGTGCTGTGGGTACCGAACGACTCGCCACTGGACTTATCGAAGATCGGAATTCAAGCTTTGCTCGATCCATCGGTCAAAAAGATTTCGATTGCGAATCCGGCGACCGCTCCATACGGCCGCGCCGCTGCTGCCGCGCTGCGGCACTTCGGAATTTACGATCAGGTTTCCAGCCGGCTTGTGCTGGGCGAAAACGTTTCGCAAGCGGCGCAGTTTGTCGAATCGGGCAACGCGCAGGCGGGGCTGATCGCGCTCTCGCATGCCCTCGCACCCGCTATGAAAGATAAAGGCCGCTACTGGACGGTTCCGCTCGACGCCTATCCCACGCTGAACCAAGCGGCGGTCGTGCTCTCACGATCAAAGCAGGGGGATGCGGCGCGTAGATTCTTGGAATTCTTGCGCAGCCCCGAGGCCGCTTCCCTGCTTAGCAGTTACGGTTTCAGTCTGCCTGCGGAGAGACATTGATACGGAGAAACATTGACATGGAGAAGCGCTGAAATGAACTGGGAGGCGTTCTGGTTGACCGTACGTCTCGCAGGTATTGTCTCGACGCTGCTGGTCGCCATTGGGATTCCCATCGCGTATTGGCTGACTTACTCGCGCTGGCGCTGGAAATTTCTGGTCGAGGCCGCTGTGGCGCTTCCCATTGTCCTGCCGCCGACTGTGCTCGGTTTTTATGTTCTAGTGGCGCTTGGTTCGCGGAGTCCGCTTGGCCGCTGGTGGGAATCGCTCACCGGCCACACGCTGGCATTCACTTTCGAAGGGCTGGTGATTGGGTCTCTGTTATACAGTTTGCCCTTCGCTGTGCAGCCGTTCGCCGCGTCCTTCGGCGCGGTCGATCGCTCGCTGCTTCACGCTTCGGCATCCCTCGGACATTCGCCGATACAAACTTTTCGCCGGGTCGTGTTGCCTCTCTCGAAAGCCGGACTGGTCACCGGATTTGCGCTCAGCTTCGCGCACACGCTGGGCGAGTTTGGAGTGGTGCTCATGGTGGGAGGAAACATTCCCGGCGTGACGCGCACCATCTCGATTGATATTTACGATCAGGTGCAGGCGGCGAATTATTCCAGCGCGAACCAGACAGCACTGTTGCTGTTGATCATCTCTTTCGTGGTGCTTTCGGCCGTGTATGGCGCAAACCGGCGTGCCTGGGCGGTGGGTCCATGGCGGTGAAAATAGCGCCGGCAACACAAATTTCACAACCCTCGTCGATGCCGCCAATCTCCTCCGATCTCGAAGTCCGCATCCGCAAGCGGTTTCCGAATCCCGAGGGCACCTTCAACCTGAATGTGCATTTCCGCGCACTGGCCGGCTTCACAATTCTTTTCGGTGCATCGGGCGCGGGAAAAACCACCGTGCTCGATTGCATTGCGGGGTTGATCGATCCGGATGAAGGCCGCATTGCCGCGGGCGGTGAAGACCTTTACGACTCGGAGAAGAAGCGCAATGTCGCCGCCTGGAAACGGCGCATGGGGTACGTACATCAGGATCTGGCGCTGTTCCCACACCTGACCGCCGAAGAAAACGTCGCCTACGGGCTGCGCACGCTGAGCGCGGCCGAGAGGCGGACGCGCAGCCGCAAGATGCTTGATGCGTTCCGCATCGATCACTTGCGCGATCGGAAGCCGGCGCAGATTTCTGGAGGTGAGCGCCAACGCGTCGCCCTGGCGCGCGCTCTGGTGACCGAACCGCGCGCCTTGCTGCTCGATGAACCTCTGGCAGCGCTGGATCGTCCTACGAAGTCGCTGCTGGTCGGCGATCTGCGCCAGTGGAATCAGCACCACCGCGTCCCTATTCTTTTCGTTACTCACAACGGCGAGGAAGTGTTTGCCCTCGGTGACGAGGTGATTGTGCTGGATGCGGGAAAAATCGTGGCGCAAGGACGGCCGCATGAAGTGATGCGTGCTCCGCGGCTCGAGACGGTCGCCCACCTGTCAGGATTCGAGAACATCTTCGACGCCACGGTACTGGCACTTAGCGAAGCGCGCGGGACGATGACTTGCCGCCTGGGAAGCAGTGGGGTGGAATTGGAAACACCGCTGGTTCGGGCAGAGGTGGGCTCACGCTTGCGCGTGGGCGTTCGCGCCGGCGATCTGCTGCTGGCAACGGAAAGTCCGCACGGGCTGAGCGCTCGCAATATTTTGCCCGGAACGATTCTGCGGCTGGTACAGCGGGACGTGATCATCTCAGCAATAGTGGATTGCGGCGGCACGGAGTTCGAAGTGCACTTGACGCTGGCGGCGCGCGACGCTCTGCAACTGCGCCCCGGCAAAGCCGTCTGGGTCGTGGCCAAAACGCATTCCTGCCACTTGATGGGGATGTGAATGCTTCGATTCTTACCGCTCCGCTGCGATCACCGCGATCCACTGCCCATTCATTTCCTTGTGATAGGTAATCGTTCCGCCAAGACGCTGGGCAATATCTTCGGGCAGCAAGTCGCGATGGTAGCCGAAGAATTTTTCTTTGGTACTCTGCCATGCGCCCCAATTCTCAAGCAGCTCACGCTGCGGCTGGTACTTCGTGGAGAAGGCCAGAGCCACGTCAAACCGGTCGCGAGCTCCGGCAGCCAGGTCGATCTGGGAGGCGGAGAAATCTTCGATGCGCAGCACGCGAAAAGGCTGATCGGCACTGGCATTGGCATTGACATAGCCAAGCCCGGGCCGGGTGAGTTCGTCGGACGCGGGCCAGACGGTGAGAATGCGCTCGCCGGGATACCGCATCGACAGGAAACGAGCAGCTTCCGCATGCATCACAATAAAGTCGCGATAGGCCAGATTGTCTTCGAGAGAGAATCCATATGGCGGATTGCTGAAGAGGCCCGCGACAAAGGCAATGGCGACTGCTCCCACGATCAGTTTCCAATACTTCACGCGCCGCCAGAGAGTTGAGACGAGCGCCAGAATCACGAGCGGGAGCGCCGGTAACATGTAGCGCGCCAGCACCGCGCCGCCCACTGCCGACATGAAGGCCAGGTAAGCGAGCACGACGGAAAGAAAGGCTGCCTGCATCCAGAATGGAATTCGCGGACGAGTTGCCTGGTTCTGCTTTTGCGGCGGTTTAAGCATAGCCAGCAATCCCGCCAGGGTGAGCAGATAGAGACCAAAATATCCGAAGAGCTGCCAGAGTCTCATTGCGAGAGCCAGCGGGATGCGCAGAGGATCAACGGTGGCGGCGACGTTATAGCGAAAAAATTCGCGGCTGCCGAACAGAAAGCCGGTTTGTGAGCGAAGGTAAGCAAACCAACCCATCAGCGGCAAAACTGGGAGCAAGAGATATAGCAAGCGCGAGCGCCGGCCGGCGGGCGGAAGAATTTCCTCGCAACAAATTTTCGTCCAATTCCTTTTCGGACTCTTTTTCGGACTCTTTTTCCAACTCCTGCGAATCAAGGATCCAACCAGTTGCCAGCCAAAGAGCGCCAGCGGAGCCAGGATCGCGGTCTCTTTCGCCAAAGCCGCCAGCGAGAACCAGACGACCTGCTTCCATGGGCGGTCCTCTATATAGGCGGCTAGAGCCCAGAAGGTAAGTCCGGCGGCCGGCAAATCTACCAGCGCCATGGAGCTTTGCGTGAAGTACACAGGATAGAGCGCCACCAGCGCGGTGGTCGCCAACGCCACGGGTAAATTGGCGGCTAGCCGCGAGAGTCGAAACAGTCCCAAGAGCGAGAATGCGCTCAGTGCCAGCATGGCTGTGCGCGTGACTAACGTGGAGTATCCAGCGACGCGCCAGGCCAGCGCCAGCCATGCCATTACCAGCGGAGGATGCGCATTCAATTGCGTCGAGTGCGGAATCAGCGTTCCGGTCAGAAACAAATCGCGCGCGGCCGGCACGTAATAGCCAGCTTCATCCCAAAAATATGGAAGGCGGAGAAGTGGCGCATGCAGAAGCATCAAGCCCGCAAAGAAGAGCGCGAACAGAAGAAACTGCTGCGCCCATGCGTGCGGCAGTCGTGCAGAAGATACCGGTGGAGATTTTGTTGTCAGATCGGACTGTACCGCCGCCGGCGCCGTCGTCGTTGAACGGCGCGTCGTTAAATGGTGCATCAGTGAACGGGTCCCACCGGGGCGCGCGGATCAAGTTTGATCTCTCCGAACGCGGCCTCGTAGTTGGTTACATTCTGCTGCAAGAGGGCCATGAGTGCCTTGGCCTGTTGCGGGCTGAGGTAAATTCCCTGAAAGTTTCGTAATTCCACATGCGTCTCCGAGCTTTGCTGCATGGTCCCGAAAACGAGGAAGAAATCCCATACGTTCACCCGAATCTGCACGCTGTTGGCGTAGGCCTCGCGGTAATCGGAGGTTTGCACAAACTTTACATTCGGTTGGTTCGCTGTATTCATATTTCGCAGTGTAACGCGTGAGCCGAGATCAGAGCAAAGAGCTCGGGCGCTTGGTAGTGGCTCAAATTGGAAAGAAAGTGGCCGAGTGCGGAGTGAAGGAGGGTGTAGGGGTCCTTCGACTCCGCACGTTCTTCACTTCGTGAAGAACGCGCTGCGCTCAGGATGACAACCAAAATGATGACAACCAAAGTGAGCCACACCGGGACATTTTTCACTACGGACAGCCGGTGCACACCGGGGTTCTTGCGGCGTAGTATCCGATGGAGACTTGTCCGTTCTGCTGTGCGCCCTCGGTCACCAAATCCGTTTCAACGAAAAAGCCGTGACTTGGGTCAATGAAGTAATAATCCACCGCGATTTGGGGAGTGAACGCGACGCTGCTCACAACATTGTTGTTCGTCCCAATGAGAATGCCCGCGAATGGACCGGTGGCCGTCGGCGCAGAGAAAGTGCCGGTGAACGGTTGGTCCTGGTTGGCACTGGCACTAACATTGATGTCCGCAAGGCCGGACAAAGAAGGCGGCACGGTTGTCGAGTTCGCATTCAGCTGAGCGGTGCCGTCGTTTTCGCTGCTGCCCGACAGCTCCTGTGTAAAGCTAAACCCGTAGTCGCCGTTGAATGCAGCAGTCTCCGTCGATTGCGGATAAGCGATTCCCGCTCCAAGCGATGGATAGGGGGTGTCCCCGCCCTCGAGAACCAGCGGCGTGTTTTCGTTGCCGGTGCCGGTGAGGTAAGAAAACAAGACGGGTTGATAACCGTGCTTTGGGTCGGGGTTGAAGTTGCTGAGGGTCAAGCTGGCGCGACCGGTTCCGCTGGAGTCGACGGAATACGTTCCATTGAAGGCCGCGCTGATCTGGGAGCCCGTTTGTGGATTGCTAACGGTTCCCTGGCTGGTATTTAAATCCAGAAAAGTGTCCGTGAATCCATTGCTCAGGTTGCCGCTGCCGTCGGCCGTTAACAAGCTGACCGAAGTTAGGGTGGCGGACACGATATTGCTATTGCTGAGGTCCACACCCGTGATCCCGAACACGAACGTGCCGGAGAACGACGTGTTGCCGGTAAACGTGCCGGTCGCAGCCCCCTGGCCGATGGCAGGTCCGGAGGTTAAAGCAAAGGGGGAAGCGTTGCCGGCAGCGGTATCAGTCTCGATGAGTTGTATGTTGGTGGCGTCAACGATATAGCCCATGAACTGCAACGGGATATTCTTCTTTCCTTTGCCGAAGGGGGCGATCAGATTCAATGTGAACCCGCCGAATTGATCCGGAGTCGTGAGTGTTCCCGAAAGTGTGGCAGCGGTTGCATTCACTTTCTTCGCGAGGATCTCATCGGCCACGCTGCCATTTCCTGAAATTGTGTTGGGCGAATCAATGTTAAAGACACCACCGAAAGCTACCGGCGCGGGCGCGACCATGTCCGTACCGTTCACCACGAAAGCATAACCGCCGGTGGGTGCCGCGGCGCTGGTCTGCAGATCCAGAGTTCCCTGGGCGGATGCTCCGGTGGCGGCGATGCCTAAATCCATTTGGGAAATCAGCGCCTGGGAGCCTGAGAGGTAGACGAAGGAGAAAGTTTCCACTCCGTTCTGGCCGATCTTGTCGTCGTTCGTGTTGATGGTTATCATTCCCCGTCCATCGCTGCCGAGGAAATAGCTGCCGGTAAGATTGGAATCCGACAGGGACCCCGTCGATGCGTAATTGGCCGTTTGCTCGCCGTTCGTGATGTCGCCCTGGCCATCGAGCACAATCGCGGCCGCAAACTGGTAGGGGTTAAGGTTAATGTCAACTCCCTGGGCTTGGAGAACATAGGTGCCCGCTTGGAGGCTGCTGTTAAAAGTCGTGATCGTGACCGGGGCGACCACGTTCGCGGACTGATTTGCGGTTGCGTAGGCCACAATTTCGACGGTCAGCGTGTTTGTAGAAATGGTTGATGGAGCCGTGAAGGTGGTGGGCGCGCCGCTGGCAGTGTGAGCAGCACTGAGCGTGCCGCATGGGCTGGCGCCGGGCGGGCAGACCAAATTCCAGGTAACTCCGGCATTGGTGGGATCGTTGGTAACCGCAGCTGTGACATTCTCTGAGAAGCTAACGGCGAGCGATGACCCGGGCTCGGGCTGAAAGGCGATGTTGGCCTGGGACTGCGGTGGCGGTGGAGGATTCTGCACATTCGCGGTGCTTCCTCCGCATCCGGCAAGTAATGAAATCATCGCCGCCGCTAAAAGAAAGAGAATCCATCGTTTGGTTGCCACTGCCGACCTCCTGGAATTGAGTTGCATCATCGTCCTCGTCATCGCCCGTCCAAAAACCTCACTGCCAGCTCTCAACAAACCCGACGCCCCACCGTGGACGAGATCATGGGAGGAGATCATTGTCCCGTGCCCCGCAGATAAACAAATTGGGGATTGCCGGTGGTTACCGTTCCCGAGTTTGATATCTGCGTGTAATTGATGGTGAGATTGCCAGCGGTAAATCCCGTGCTGCTGGGTGTGAAGGTTACGATCAGAGTGCAACTGCTGCCCTGAGCCAGGGTAGCGGGGCAATCGTCACTCTCAGAGTAGTTGGCATTGCTCGACAGGATCTTGCCGGCGAAGGTCACCGGCGCACAATTTTGCGCCGTACATTGCGGGTACGTCAGGTTGGGATCGTTAAGAAGCGTAATCGTCAGCGGGGCGCTCGTCGAGCCCTTCTTCAGATACCCAAAATCCAAGCCTGCGCTCGGAGACATCCGCAGCGGGCTTGGTGTATTGGCTCTTAACTCGACCGGAAAACGTCCGCTATCGATTTCGCAGCCGGGTGGAGATAGAGGTTCGTTAGGAGCATTCGTGCACTGCACCGTGTTCAACTCCAGAAAATAATTCATTCCACTGTTTACGTCGGTGTTCGGCTGCGGCACATAAGCCACCTGCAGGCTGCAACTTGCCTGCGGAGCAAGCAAAGTTCCCGTGCAGGTGTCGGAGGCGATGGAGATCGGGAAGTTCGGCTGCAAAGTGCCGGGATCGCTGTCGCAGTTGTAGGTGATGGTGACGGGGTTTGTGCCGAGGTCGGGAGTAATGGGATTGTTAACGCCCGGCGGGGAGCCCACAACTAGCAGGCCGGCGACTTCGCTGCTATACGTCAAGGGGCGCGGAAGCTTGAGCGGGGCCTTCGCTGGGTTCATGCAAGGCGCGCTACCCAGGATCTGTACGGGATTCGCGCTATAGTTGGTGAGCGACAGCGTTTGAGGAAGGCTCGCTTCCGGTGGATTAAGCTGGTTCTCCGCACCAAAATCGAGTTCGGGAGTTGAGGGTTGGACCGCGCTGAGCCCGATGCCCGTGACGGGCACGACAAAAGACGTCTCTTGGTCCGCGCTCGCGGGGCTGTTCACGGCCACCGTGGCGCCCTGGGGAAACGGACAGTATTCCGGCGCAGCCCCGGCAATAGATTGCGGACTTCCGGATGCAGGAAACGGCAGCCAAGAGCAGCTTTCCTGCGGAGAAAAAGTCACCGTAATGGAACAAGTCTGCCCTGAATTAAGATCGAATTTTGACCCCGGCGTCCCCGATGGCGGCAAAGTCTCTCCCCCTGGGACGCAACTGTCCTGCCCCTTGAGACTAGGCACGCCGTTGAAATCGCTGTAGCCGTCGAAGGGACCGAAGTCTTGTTCGTCAGAAAAAGCCAACGTCAGACCGATCAAGGGAGCGCTGGAATTGTTCGCGAGCGTGATGGTCTGCGCCGTCGCAGGTGTGGTCAACATCTGAGCGGGGAAGGTTACAGCGGCTGGAGACAGCGTGATCGGTTCCTGGCAAGCCGTTGTGCTGTTCACCGCTAGACAAATGTAACCAACGTCTTCATCGTCAACACTACTGTTCGACGGGCAGGTCTTCGTGTTCACTACATATGCTGTCCCGATTCCGGTGGACTGAAGAACATACCCGTTTGGCGTGGAGTTGAACTGAACGACAGAACCATTTCCATCGATGCCAGCCTGACTGGCCGCTACGCCGATCTGGCCGTCATTCGATCCGTTGGTCCCAATGAGCTGCAGAATTGCAGTATTGCCCGTTATTTGGCCGTTCACACCCATAATCCCACCGGGAATACAAGGGTAGCCGGTAAAGTTCAACGTCCCCGTGACGGTTGCATTGCTGGCTCCGATGTTCTCTCCCTGGGTGAGGGTCCCGGTCACCGGAAAATCTTGATCGAGCAGACCATTGCCAATGGCCGCGCTGTGAAAGCTTCCTGTGATCGTTCCAGTAAGTGGTGGCACGGAGATTGCCGTCCACTGCTGCGGCCCCGATTGGCTGGTTCCGATGCCGCAAACCGTCGTACCGTCAGGCGCCGTACCCTGCGTTGCCGTATAGGTGCCTGACATGGTGCCATTCGACAGCATGCCCGTTAGCGTAAAAGTCTGAGAGCCGGCTACGTAAGTCAGGTTTACCGTGTTGCTGCTGAATGTGCCGGCGGTGACCGTAGCCGATCCCGCGTTGCACACCTGCGCGCTGCCGCTTTGGTCCAAGTTGGAAACGGAGTAAACCGCTTGTCCCGTTATTGAGCCGTTCGCCTGCAGCAAGAACCCGCCCTGCAGACCATACTGCTGACCGGGAGGATAGTTGGGATCAGGATTTTGGAAGAGCGTGAACTGCCAGTTGCCCGAAAGGGCTGCGCTCTGCTGGGAGCCGCCGGAAGAAGCACCGCCGCCCCCACACCCAGAAAGCACGATCGTCATTATTGTTGTGACGACGAGCCAGGCCAGCAAACCATTCGCGTACCGTCCGACGACGCGCTGTCCGCAAAGCAGGAGCCGCTCACGATTTGCGCCGCAGCATAGCGTCCGTTCTTTAGTTCGATCTTTAGTCGATCGATCTTTAGTAAATTTCTGCATCATGCTCCACGTCCTGAAAGCTGCGATTGCTTGTACTTCGCAAGATCTGCACCGGATGCCCGCTACGGTTAGCGAACGAATTGGCGAATGACAGCAACTGGGCCTGGCTGATGTTCGAGGCGCCCTCCGCACCGAAACTGATTGCGCGAGTCGCGACCGCGTCCCCATTGGTTACGGTGCCCGTGATGGGTACCGTAAAGATCGTATCGCCGTCCGCGCTCACGGGGCTGGTCACAGTTAGCGTGGCGGTCAGCGGAGACCCACACTGGCTCCCGCACTGCGGATTAAAGGTGATCGTAATGACACAAGACTGGCCCGATGCGAGATTGAAAGGTCCTTGCGCAGGAAGACCTCCGGGGCCGCAATCATCCGTCTCCGTAAAATTGGCCGGAGTGGCAGGGACGTTTGCAAACGTCAAGGTCAGTCCACTCAAGGAGCCGAGTGAACTATTGGCTAGTGTGACTGTCTGGGTCGAGGTCGTGTCCCCGACTGGCGGAGGATATGTCAAGCTTACAGCGGCAGGAGTGAGCGTGATCGGTTCCTGACACGCGTTCCTGGTTCCCAATGTACTTCCCACTGCCAGACACATATTGCCGTAATCACCAGCAGTGCCTGTGCTGCCAAGGCTGCCCGGACAAGCGTTCGTAGCGACCAAGTAGGATGGCCCAACGCCGTTCAGAATGTATCCACCCTGCGCCGCGACGAAGGTCACGGGATTAATGCCTATCACTCCATTCGAGCCCACCGGTTCGCCAATCAGTCCTATGATCGATTGGTTAGGTCCTACGATCTGAAGCGTTACGGAACTTCCGCTGATCTGACCGTAAACGGACGCTGTATCGAAACACGGGTAGTCGCTTTGATTCGTTTCCGGTTCTGTAAAGTTCAAAGTGCCGGTGACCGTCGCGTTGCTCGCTCCCGTGTTCGCCGCTTGGGTTAGGGAACCCGACACTGCAAAATCCTGATTGCTCAGGCCGGCAGCGCCACCCGTACTGTGAAAACTCCCTTGGATCGTTCCCGTAATCGGGGGTACTAAAACTGCGCTCCATTGCATCGGCGCGGTTTGGAGGGTTCCGCAAGGCGCTCCATTGCCTGAGGTGCCGGCAGTTGAAGTGTAGGTCCCTACTATCGTCGAACCATCGAAGCTCAACGTTCCGGTAAGAACAAAAGTCTGTGTGCCCGCTACCGCCGTCAGGGTCCACACATTTTGGGCGACTGTTCCGGTGATCGCAGCCGATCCGGTATTGCACGGGTATGGGAGCTGGGGCAATGAAACGGCGTAGTTTGCGGCCCCCGTCGCCGAACCATTTGATTGCAGCAGAAACCCGCCCTGCAAGCCACCGAGGAAGGAACCGTCTGCCGGAGGCGCCATTGTGAACTGCCAGTTGCCCGAAAGCGTAGCGTTGTACACGACGGAACCGTTGGAACTGCCGCCCCCGCATGACGAAAGCGTCATAGTGCCGGCCAAGGTGCCGGCCAGCAACAAGAGCCACAGACTCTGCGCGCGCACTCCGCAAAACCGCGCTCTGCAAAACCACGTTCTGCAAAACAACGCTCTGCAAAACCATGCTCTGCAAAATGCGGGCGAAAGCGGTTCACGATTCGGGCCACATATCGCTCGAGTTTTCGTTAATGTCTCCATGACCTTCCGCGTCCTAGAAGCCTAGCTTGAGACCAAACTGTATAGTTCGGGGCCGATGCGCATCGAGCGGGTGTAAGAAAGAAGCTCCGGTGACGCAATCGGCTCCGCTGCCCTTAAACCCGGCGGAATACAGGGGGCCGGCATAGCAACTGACGACGTTATTTCCACTGCTGCCCGGGTTATCGGGATCGTAGATTCGGAACTGTGTGTGATTAAAAACGTTGAAGGCCTCAGCCCGGAATTCAAGCTGGGCAGACTCCCGGATCTTGAAATGTTTCAGTAGCGCCATGTCGAAGTTCGCGCGCCCCGGGTTATTGAGGAAGTTCCGGCCGGCGTCCCCAAAGGTAAGCCCGCGCGGAGCCACAAACTCCGAAGGATTGCCAATGATCGGACCAAAGCTCTGGAAATTGTTGGGAGCCTGGGGCAGTCCCTTCACCACGTCGGGATACGAGGCCGCAATGCCGAGCCCGCTGGAAACTCCGGCGTTGTCGGTGAGCGAAATGCCAGTGTTACCGGCGCTGTTGATCACCGTGAAAGGCGTGCCCGACTGAAAGAGGGTTACTCCCGAAACCTCCCAGCCATCGAGCAACACATTCGTCAGCGTCGAACAACAGGGTGCTTTGGGTGGAGCAGCAGGATCCTGCGGTCCCCGTTCCTCTACCAAGTCGATGAAGTTGCGCGGAAAATTCTTGAGCGGCAGCTGATACACGTAGCTGATGGTGGCCAGATGGCGTTCGTCAAAACTGGAGCTCGCCTTGTTCTCAGCCAGATCGTAAGAATTGACCAGGATCGGATCGCTTCGATCGGAGGCGTCATCAATCGAATGGCTGTAGGAGTATGAGACTCCGAGCGTGAGCGGTCCGCTGCTATGTCGCACTGTGGCCTGCAGTGCGTGATAGCTGGAATCGGCCACATTCTCCAGGGAGAGAACTCTTCCCAAGCCCGGGTAGGGCCGGCCGGAGAGAGAATTGACGTTGGGAATGTACGGATTCGTACACGCCGCCTGCAAATACATGTAGGCGGGACTTTGCGGCGTCACCTGGGTTCCATCCATGAGCAAGAACGGATGAGTGCCATCCCCTGGGGCATTTCCGGGCGACCCAGGGAGCCCGCTCGGAAGAACCGTGCAGTCCGTGATGGTCAGGGGCTCGTTTGGTCCGAAGGGATTCTCGTTTGCCGGCAACGGATGCAACTGGTTGAGTTGACGCTCGACTGTCAAATGCGTCCCCTTGCTCCCCACGTAAGCAAGATTAACCACAAAGCTGCGGGACAATTCTCGTTGCACCCCGAAACTCCACTGTTGAGCATAGGGCCAAATCGCTTTGGTCGGGATCGAGGTGACATCGATGGGAAAGACAGAACCCGACGGGGGCGGGGTTCCGCCCACACCGCTCAGACAAGCGCTGTTGGATGGGTCGAAGGCAGACCCATACCCGACGTTCCCGATGCATGGGTAGCTGATCGGAAGCTGCTGCGTCATGCTGAGCACGAAAGGTGCGCTCGCCTCCAGCGACCCGGTGTTGGCTTCATTGCCGGTGCCATGCTCGAAAAAGATGCCGTAACCGCCACGGACTGACGTCTTGCCATCGCCCCTCGGATCCCAGGCAAAACCAATTCGCGGCGCCGGGTTGAACAGATGCCCTTTCATGCAGCTTGGGGGCACGATGCCGCCCATGCCGCACTGGACGAGGCCCAGGTCGCTCACCACGCCAGGGTCTATTTGGAAGGTGACGGGATTGAACGGTACCGGCGAGGCTGCTGTCGGGTTGCAAGGACCAGTGCTATTTTCCGGGCAAGCGAGAAGCTCGCCATAAATTGGGTCAACCGCAAATCGCGACGGGTTGAATCGTGACGGTTCCCAGTTCCATGCCTGGCGGTACTTCTCGCTATAAGTGCCAAACAGACTGACCCGTAGGCCAAGATTCAAAGTAAGATTGTGAGTTATCTTCCAGTCATCCTGGAAATAAGGCTCGGCGATCTGGAAACGCTGGTAGTAGCGGCGCTGCGTGGAGTCCTGAGTAAAACTCTGAATGAATCCTTGCGGATTGTAAGGATAATTAAGTCTTGATTCGACCAGGAAATCGGCGAAGGCGTTTCCTGTACTGTGCGCGAGATTGCTGAAGGTGAGCAGGCCCTGTTCGTCGCCAGAAGCGGCGCCGATGGCGTTGTTAGTTTGATTGCGCTGGGAGTACACGTATTGCGCCCCGAATTGCAGCGTGTGTTTGCCGAGCGCTTTGCCCACGTCGTCCCGCAGGGAATAGGTTGGATTGGTATGGCCCCACGGCATGTAGGCGGAATCGACCGCAAAGCCCCTGCCGCCATAAGCGGCATTGGTGCCGAGAAAATTGAGGCCAGGCATCTTGCCGCCAAATCCGTTATTGAAAATGTAGCCGATGGCGCATTGTGGGATTAGCGTGGCGGGGTCAACGCTGAGCGCGGGATTGCATTGTCCGGGAGCCGAGGGGTCGGCAACCAGCGGCTGATCGAGCGAGGGATTACGCTGAAACTGGGCGGCACCCGGGCCGTTCTGGTCCGTCAAAGTAATACTCGAATTCACGTAGCTGAGGACCACATCGTTCAGCAGTGTCGGCGATATTGTGTGCGTCAGTCGTGCCACCAGGCTTGTGCCCGGGCCAAAAAAACGGTTCTGTATGGTGGGGAACGTGTCGCGCACCACGCCCCACTGCGGCGTCAGCACGCTCGTATCCCAGGAATCGTGAATGTAGCGAAACGAAACCTTGACGTTGTCCGTCAATATCTGATCGATGCGAAACAACTCCTCGCGCCAGTAGGTCGAAGGGGAAACGGCGGTGTTGTAACAGCGATTGGGGTCGGTCGGGTCGGGGCTGGCGGGATTGAAATTCACCAGGCTGACGTTGCAGCCAAAAGGCGCATTGGGCAGTGGTATCAGGTTCGAGTTCAAGATCGCAATCGCGTTCTTATCCACGCCGAATGTCGATTCAACACCAGGCTGCCCGGCCTCTTCCATTTGGTTAAGCGGAAACGTATTGAGGCCGTTGGTCCCGAGGTAGGCCGGGCAATCCGGGTACTGCGACCGGGAAAAGCCGGTCGCCCCACCCAGCGGGCAAACGTCAGTAAAGTCGAAGTCCCTATAAACGACTCCGCTAGGGCCGGTTTGCAGGTTCGGCTGTACCCCCTGCGGCGTCAGGATCAGACCGCGCTCTTTCAACCCTGGCACCGCTTGGTTGTACTCCGCGGGGGTTTTCTCCAGGCGGAATTCCTCGGAGTAGAAGAAAAATGTCTTGTCCTTCTTGGTATTGAAAACCTTGGGAATATACAGCGGACCGCCGATCGTGCCCCCGAAATCCTGCCGTCGATAGAGCGGGGCCTTGGTTCCAAATGTCTGGCCGCCAGTAAGCTGCCCGGGAAGCGGCGGGGATGTGTACACAATATCGAAGTAATTGCGCGAGTTAAATGCCTCGTTGCGCACGAAGTCGTAGAGGTTTCCGTGCCATTTGGGGGCTCCGGACTTGGTTGTTACCTGCACCGTGCCCGACGCCGTACGCCCGAACTGAGCACCGTAGTTCGACGTGAGCACTTTCACTTCCTGGATAGCATCCAGGCTGGGATAGACCATGAGCGTGCTTGAGGCGCCGTTCAGGCCGGTGTTCAGCACGTCGCTGCCATCGACGTCGAAGGTGTTGTACTCGACCCGGCCTCCATTCACGCTGTACTTCACACTGCCCACCACTCCAACCTTCGCTTCGTCCTGCCCAGTTTGATTGCTGACGCCGGGCGCGAGTGCGATGAGTTGCGTGAAATTACGGCCGTTGAGTCCGATCGACACCACTTCTTTTTGCGTAATCGTGCCGGAAACGCTGGAGGTCTCGGTCTCCACTTGTGACACACCGCCCGACTCGACCTGCACTTCGGTTTTCCCGCTGGCTGGCTCCAGGGAAGCGTCCAGCGTTAATTCGAGGCCCGCGGTGAGGGTGATGTTGTCAAAAGTCTTCACTGCAAAATTGGGAGCGGTTACCGTGAGGGAGTAAGTGCCAGGGTTGATGCCGCTGAGGGAATATGCGCCTTTTTCATTGACCGGGGCTTCAACTTTCTGCCCGGCTCCGTTCGTCAGCGCCGCTTTCGCGCTCGTCACAACCGCGCCGGTTTGATCGGTCACTGTTCCAGTGATCGCGCCCCTGTCCCCCGCAATTTTCTGAGCGGTCTGAGCCGAAATCTGAGCCGAAACAGGAGCGGCACTTTGTTCCACCTGCTCCGCCCCACCCGCCTCGACTGCCGGTTTGGCGCTCGCTGCCTCCAGACTTGCTCGCTCCAAAGTAGCATCCAGAGTCAACTTTTTGCCCGGCGTCAGCGTGATGTTCTCGAAGACCTTATCAGCGAACTTGTCCGCCGATATGGTTAAGGTGTAAGTCCCCGGGTAAAGTCCGGTGACGGAATATGCACCCTTGTCATCGACCGGAATGGCAAGTCTCGCGCCAAAGGGGCTCGCGAGGACCGCTTTCGCATCGCGCACGACGGCGCCGCTATGATCGGTCACCGTCCCGCTAATGGCGCCCTTGTCGGCCGCCGTCTTCGGCTGCTCCTGACCAACACTAAACGACAGCCCGAGAAGGAGGAGTGTCAGGACGCTGATGACACGAGCAAAAACACAAGGCGCAGAAGATGGCACACTTATCGCTCCGGACGTACTAAGCTCTCAAGAATGCAATGGCAAAGGGGGATTGTATATGGCGGGTCAAGGTCCCAAAGTTAATAGAATGTGAAAATCCGTGGGCTTATTCCTTCTCAGATCCAAGCCATAGTGCCACTCATTTCCGCAGCATAGAGCAGTCTTGGGAGAATATCAAGTAAATAGATAGACTTTGTTCGATCTCTCCCCGTCAACGGGGAACACCACCGCCTGGCGCCTGCGTTACGACCGTCATAACGACCACGAGCGCCTTATTTTCCACAACTGAAATCAGCGCCGAGGAAAAACTGGGAAAGCGGAAAAGTATTTCACTCTTATTGCATCCGGATTGCCTCGAACATGCTGAATTGAGGCACTTTCCGCGCTGTCACGTTACAGGATTTTCACTAACTTGTCACATAGCCTTAACATCGCCCGGCAAGTGAGCAGATAGACTCAGGCTGAAATTCCAGCTTGCCGCCATGAGTTGGTTTGTGCCGTCGGCAAGTCTCGCGGCCAATAAACAGCATAGAAAGTTTCGCGGGTTCGGTCAGAATTTTCACCCTGCGTGTGGCGCTACGCCCCATGTGCAACGAAAAAGTTTCAAAACCTAAAAGTTTCAAAACCTAATTGAGAGAGGGATTAACACTATGTCGCGTATGAAATCGATTTTCCTGGTTCTGTTGTTAACCGCGATCGTGGGCATCGTGCCTCTGGCACAGGCCGCGACGACGGTCGAAGTAACGATTGCGGGTTCGTCGGCTATGTGGCAGACGCTGGCGCTCGGTGCTTTTAGCGAAGCTGGCGCCGGTGCTGGACACTGGACTAGCGCTTCCAACGCTATCAACCTTACTGACTCGCGCGTAACGCCCGTCAACGTCGACGCCGGCACCATTTGGATCGTTTGGAATGCCGCCGCCACGAAGGTGTGGTCTTTCAACAAAGTTGACTCGGTCGTCGGGAACCGCTGCTACTTTGCCCAACCCCAGTGCAGCGTGAACGGTACGCTGGCTAATCTCTCGGGCAGCGGTGCGCAGCAGATCTCCACCGTCCTCTGGGGTGCGGACTCGGCTTTGCCCTCGAATGTAGTGTCTTTGTTTACGACCGGAACTCCGGTTAACGTGGCCGCGACGGACATTCGTCCCGAAGATGCCAATTTCGCCGCTTGCCGCGCAAACTCTGCGCTCGGCGTAGGCCCGGCATTCACCAGCTTCCCCAGCGACGGGCTCGACGGCCTGGGATACAACCCGAACAACCAGCCTGGGGTTTGTCCGGCTGCTGGCCTTGCACAGGCGAATTACGAGGGAACCTCCATTAAGAGCGGCTATCCCGGTGCCGCCTCAACCGATGCCGCCAACGTTCTGGCGTTCAACATCAGCGGTAACGATCCGATCAGCGGCTCCAAGATTCCCGCCTTCACGGTCGTCGAAGTCGGCGTTGAACCGATCGTATTCATCTTCGAGCGCGCCAACGGTCAGCTCGGCGGTCTGCAAAACGTCAGCACACAACAAGTTGATAAAGTTTTCTCGGGCAAAAACTGCGACGCCGGCGAGTTCGACGGACCCGACGGCGACCCACTGGCGCCCGGCGGCATCAACGTTTTCCTGCGCGAGCCTATCTCGGGCACGTACAACACTACGGAATCGAATGTAATGCGGGGCGCCGACGTCTATCCGGGTGGGACTCTCGGGTATTCGATGGAAACCGGCGTGAACGGTCCGGTCAATAACCCGCTCGCGGGGCAGCCCGGAACTTGCGTCAGCAGCGATGGTTTCGGCGCACGCTATCGAGCCATTGGTACGGGTGAGGAAGTAAAGTCGGTTTTCAACTCTTCCGCCAAATTCCCGAACAGCCGCGATGGCATCGGCTTTACGTTCTTCAGCTATGGGAACGTGGATCCGGGTTCCAATCCGCTCGGTAACAACCCCAACTACGGTTACGCCACGCTGAACAATATCGATCCGATTTTCGCCAGCTACGGGCCACAGTCTTCAACCGGACTCGGATTCGATCCTGGTCAGCCCGCCACTGCCGGTGTGTTGCCGGCCGCGGCGAACCTACCCGCCTCTTGCGGATCAGCGTTCCCCTGCCCAGAGTACGATATCTGGGCCGGCGGCCTTTCCTTCCCGAACGTCCGTAACGGATCTTACCCCGCGTGGTCCCTCGAGCGCTTGGTCAGCAATGGAACCCCACTGACGGCCGCCAAGACTCTGGTGAAGGACTCGCAAGCATTCGTCGTCACCTCCGTTCCCGACTATATTCCGGCGACGGAAGTGAAAATCACTTCCCCAGCCTTCACCGATCCTGGCCTGTTGCTCGTGCGTTCGCACTACCAACAGTATGACGGGAACAGCAACTTGATTGGCGCAGCTCCTGTTAACACCGGCACGAAAGAGGCCGGCGGCGACATGGGCGGCACCATCCTCACATGCACGAAGATCGGTACGTGCGTGACCACCACACAGGAAGTTCAGGGTAAGCAGGGACTTCAAACCAGACCTGCTACCCCGTAACCAACGTATTTCACTGCTCACCAGGGGCGGGCCGATTCTCGGTCCGCCCTTTGTTACTGGGGCCGCCCTTTTTGATTGAGTCTGGAAGTGAAATCCCCACACCTGGCATGCCATCTGCGCTATGCCGCCTCGTCCGGTCTCTTCTTGATGAATCGATCCAGTCCGACTGCGTTTTAGCTTCCTTCCTTGCCTTATTCCGCCAATTTCCTCTATCGGCAAAGCATTTCATCGTAATGGGAAAATGATTGCAATGTATGTCCATCCATTTACTGATAATTAATGTTTCAGCCAATCAAAACAGGGGTTGGGACGCTGCTACATGACAATCTGATTAATAAAATAATGTCTATCTATTTACTTTACATCCTACACAGCCCTGCTCTATGCTTAAACACGCTCCCAGCCGGCCCGTACGTCCCCCTGCTCGTACGGGACCTAATTCTGAAAACCATGAGAGAGGAATAACTATGTCGCGCATGAAATCGATTTTTGCTCTGCTGTTGTTGACCGTGATCGTGGGCATTGTGCCTCAAGCAAGAGCTGCAACTACCGTGGAGGTAACCATCGTGGGTGCGTCCGCCCCTTGGCAGACTATTGGATTGGCCGCTTACCAGGAAGCTGGTGCTGGCGCCGGACACTGGACCAGCGCCTCCAACGTCATCAGCGTCACCGACACTCGCGTGACCCCTGTCAACGTGGACCTCGGCACCCTTTGGGTCGTTTGGAATTCCACCGCTACCAAGGTGTGGTCCTACGTCAAAGTTGACTCGATTGTTGGAGACCGCTGCTACTTTGCCCAACCCCAGTGCGGCGTAAGCGGGACGTTGGCTAATCTCTCGGGCAGCGGTTCGCAGCAGATTTCTTCCGCCCTTTGGGGTGCCGACTCGGCTTTGCCCTCCAATGTGCAATCCTTGTTTACCACTGGACTTTCAACGAACGTGGCAGCGACGATCGTTCGTCCCGAAGATGCGGCGTTCATTACCTGCCGAGTAAACTCCATTCTCGGCGCGGGAACCTATGGCGGCGCAGCCAGCGACGGGCTGGACGGTCTTGGGTACAACGCCGTGAACGCCTCGGGCGCGTGTCCGGCGAGTGGCCTCGGCGCATCGTCCGGCGCTTACCAGGGAACCGCCATCAAAAGTGGCTACCCCGGCAGCACAGGCACAGCGAACATTCTGGCCTTCAACATCAGTGGCACGGACCCCATCAGCGGCACGAAGATTCCTGCCTACACGGTCGTGAACGTGGGAGCTTCTCCACTGGTATTCCTCACCGAGCGCAATAAGGGTCAACTCAACAATCTCACCAACGCCACCCCAGCCCAATTGCAACAAGTGTTCTCGGGCACCAACTGCGATGCCAGTGCCTTCGGTCTGCCTGCCGGGGGCATTAACATCTTCCAGAATGAGCCCATCTCCGGGCAGGCAAACACCGCGGAAGACACCGTACTCCGTGGTCCTACCGTATACACAGGCACCGGAACGGGCGCAGTGATCGGCTTGAGCCAGGAAGCCAATGTGGCTGTAGGCGGAGTGCCCCAAAACCCGCTCGCAGGGCAATCGGGAACTTGCACCAGCACCGATGGTCTCGGCGCGCGCTATCGGGCGATTGGTTCCAGTGAAGAAGTAAAGGCAGTCCAAAACTCGGGCGCCAAATTCCCCAACGGCCTCGACGGCATTGGTTACAACGTCTTCAGCTACGGAAACGTCAGTGGGATCTCCAACAACCCCGGCTACGGTTACATCACCGTGAACAATGTCGATCCGCTTTTCGCGAGTTACGGACTCCAGAAAGCCACCGGACTCGGTTACGATCCCGGTCAGCCCGCCACGGCCGGTACATTGCCGGGCGCGGCGAACCTGCCGGCGTCTTGCAGCGGAGCATTTCCCTGCCCGGAAAACGAAATCTGGGCGGGCGGCCTGTCCTTCCCGAACCTCCGCAATGGCACATATGCGGCGTGGACGATTACACGTGTCGTAAGCAATGGAACTCCGCTGAAGAACATAGAGGCTCTGGTCAAGGTCGCGCAGGAGTTCGCTGTCACCTCGGTGCCCGACTTTGTGCCCTTCGTGAAGACGGTAGCGGGCGGAATCACCGATCCTGGCCTCACGTTAGTGCATTCGCACTACCAACAATACGATGGAGCTGGCACCCTGATTGGTGCGGCTCCTGTCAATAGTGGGAAGAACGAGGCTGGCGGCGACTTGGGCGGCCAAATCCTCCCGTCCACGTCAACCACTACGCAGAATGTTCAGGGTGACCAGGGTCTCCAAGTCAGACCGTAAGCGGAGTCTCAGCCGGTTTGCTGAGCTTGGAGGGCGGGCCGAGTTCACCGGCCCGCTCTTCTTCAGTTAAATCGTGTCACTTAAATCGTGCTCTATCTCCCGAAGCTCGATCTGGTAAATTCACAATCCATTAATGTTGAAATGGCGTATTCTCTTCCCAGACGTAATCCACAGCGTTTCCTTCGCGGAACGAACATTCAAAATCTGGGAAACTAATTAAGATGCCCAATCGTTTGTCGTGTAGATTGATAAGAGCGCTCGCTCTCGGAAGCGCACTCCTGTTTTTGGCGGGGACCGGCACAGCTCAACTCGCGCCGGGAGCTCCGCCTGTGGCCCGCCCGCGCGACCCCCGCTTTGAAGGTGTGCATGAGGACTGGACCTCGCCCGCGTTAACCAGCAGCCATCTGATGCCGGTTCGGCCGCTTGCCGGATTCGTCACTGATAATCCTGGGTACACGGTGGAACTGCTGCAAGTTCAGTGGCGATGGGGTGATCCGCTCGACCTCTATGTAATGAAACCGAAGGGAGTCAAGAAGCCTCCCGTGATTTTGTATCTTTACGGTTATCCCACAAGCACGGATGTCTTCCGGCGCGACGACTACGAACAGCTCGTGACCAGGGACGGTTTTGCCGCCGTAGGTTTTGTGTCCGCGCTCACCGGACACCGCTACCATGACCGTCCGATGAAAGAGTGGTTCCTGAGCGAACTGCAGGAATCTCTGGCGACCTCGGCGCACGACGTGCAGATGGTGCTGAACTATCTGGCTGCGCGTGGCGATCTCGATATGAACCGGGTGGGGATGTTCACGCAAGGGTCGGGGGCCAGCATCGCGATCCTGGCTTCCGCAGTCGACCCGCGCATCAAGGTGCTGGAAGCGCTGGATCCTTGGGGCGATTGGCCAACCTGGCTGGCAACTTCTCCCTTCGTACCTGCGGACGAACGGGCAGAGTACGTAAAGCCGGAGTTCTTAAAGAAAGTGTCGACGCTTGAGCCAGTCGAGTGGCTGCCAAAGATTCAAGCAAAGAAGTTTCGGCTTGATAATGAGCTGTTCGACACCAACACACCGAAGGCCGCCAAAGAAAAGCTGCGCGCGGCAGCCCCCGCTGGCGCAAGCGTGTTGCTCTACAAAAATATGGAAGAGTTCAAGGCAGCATTCGAAGACGGCAAGAACCTGCAATGGATTCAGCACGAACTTCAGTCGATTCCGGAACCTGCAGTTCCCGTTAACCCAGTTCCCGTCAACCCAGCCCCCGAAAAACCACGTCAATAGCGCCGGATGCCCTCGATCAAATTCATCCTCCTTTAACACTGGCGCAACATTGCTGCAACACAGTTCGGCTACTGTCAGCACGGGAGATCTCTTTCTAAACGAAGCTTTCGAGAGCGCGTGAGGCTCTTGTTCCGGCCATGGCAACTTTGGCGGCAGCAGACAAACCGCGTTACCCCGATCTCATCTACGTCGTCGAAGACGATCCGGACGTGTCTCAACTGATCGAACACAACCTGCGAACTGCCGGCTATGATGTCTCTACATTCTTCTCCGGGGCGCCGGTGGTTCCCATGGCAGCCAGGGTGCAACCAGCGCTGTTTCTGCTCGATATTATGTTGCCCGGGATCAGCGGCTTCGATCTCTGCCGCCAGATCCGCCAGCACGAACAACTGGCCAAGACGCCCATCATTTTTCTTTCCGCCAGAACTCAGGAACCGGACCGCCTTCGGGCCTTCGACGCCGGTGGCGACGGATACATCACCAAACCGTTCAGTCCCCGCGAATTGATTGCGCGTGTCCGCAACGTCCTCCGCGTTCCGCCGGAAGTCCCCAGTCACGAGACGATTCAGCTGGGAGAATTGGAGATTGACGTCACTTCCATGACCGTGCGCGTCGCGGGCAGGACGATACTCACTACCGTGCGAGAGTTTCGGCTCCTCGAATACCTGGCCCGGCACCGGGGACGTGTCTTTACCCGCGACCAGTTGCTCGATGCCGTCTGGAAAGAAGGGTCGTTTGTGACCCCGCGCTCGATCGACGTCTTTGTGCGGCGTCTGCGGGAGAAAATCGAATCCGATCCACGGCATCCGCGCTATCTGAAAACGCTACGCGGAATCGGCTACCGGTTTGAAAACGGGCGCTAGCTGCGTTGCTATTTGCGCTGTTCGAGTTTCACCGACGCCGTCACCGGCTGCCCATCGCGGAGCACCTTGACCTCAACCACATCACCGACCTTGCTGCGGCGCAGGGCGTCGGTGAAGTCGTACAGGTTCTTGATCGGTTTGTCGCCGAACTGCACCAGGATGTCTCCTGCTTTCAATCCTGCCTTCGCTGCGGGCGAGTTTGGCTTCACATCGGAGAACCTAACGCCGGTTTCCACCTGGCCGAAATCGGGGATCGATCCGAAGTACGGCCCGTAACCGGCGCCGCCTCCCGACCTGCCGCCCGGCTGGTCTTCGGCCACCACAACAAAGGACGGACGCTCGTTCGCGTCCGCCAGTTCCTCGCCGGTCTTCCCCACCACGTCGAGCAAACGCGTCGCCGACACCGGATCGACCTTCTCCCAGGTATCCGAAGGCTTGTGATAATCCGAGTGCAGACCGGAGAAGAAAAACAGCACCGGAATTTTCTTCGCGACAAACGAGGTATGGTCGCTCGAGGAATATCCTCCCGGCGAGTACTCGATCTTGAATCCGGAATTCGCCTGCGCCTCCTCGACCACAGCTTTCAATGTCGAGCCCGTGCCAACGCCTCCAATGTAGACTTTCTGATCCTTGATGCGGCCGATCATGTCCATGTTCAGCATGGCTACAGCTTTATCCAGCGGACGCGTCGGGTCCTTCACCCACGCGGCTGAACCGAGCAACCCGAGTTCTTCGCCGGCAAAGTTAGCGAAGAGAATTCCGCGGCGCAACTGGCCTTTCTGCGGCGCCAGCAACCGCGCCAACTCGAGCACTCCCGCCGTGCCCGAGGCGTTGTCATCGGCTCCCGGATGAATCTGTCCGATCTGTGAAGGCGCCAGCGAATCGAAATTGCCTCGCCCGAGATGATCGTAGTGCGCCCCGATGATCACGTATTCGTCCGTCTTGCCCGGTAGATACGCCAGCACGTTGTTCACGGTGGCCCGCGTAGTTTCGATACTGACCGTCAGCGCCGCCGTCTGGTTCTCCGGCAAGGCGAACGATGCGGGCTTGGACGAATCGTCGATCTGTTTCTGTAATTCCGCCAACGATTTGCCCGAAGCCTTGAGCCAGTCGTTCGCGACCTCATTTTTGATTTGAATAAATATGACGCCGGCATTTTCCGGCCCACTCACGCTGCCGAAGCGCGTGAGCAGATCTTCTTCGCCGTCTCCCAGTTTTCCGTTGACCAGAACCAGCGCCTTCGCCCCGTGGTTCCTAGCATTGATGGCTTTCGTCACCAACTGGGAATGCTGCGTCATGACCTGATTCGTCGTAGCCTGATTGCCGCCTTTCCCTGCGAATGACGGCGGCTCATAGCGCATCACGACGACAATCTTGTCCTTGACGTCGATCCCGGCATAGTCATCGTAATGAAACTCGTCCGCCGAGATGCCGTAGCCGGCGAACACCAGCGGCCCGCGGGCGGATCCCGAAGCGGAAAAACTGAACGGAACAAAATCCTGCTTCGCTTTCAATTCGCGCTTCTGGTCCCCGGTCAGCACCACAAAATTGTTCTTCCCTTTCAATTGCGCACCGGTAATCACCGTGAAAGGCTGTAAGTAGGAGTTAGTCCCCGCAGGCTCGATCCCGAGACTCTTGTACCGCTTCTCGATCAGGTGCTCGGCTCGCGTCAATCCTTTCGATCCCGCGCCACGTCCCTCCATCGCCGGCATAGTCAGCGCCTTGATGTCATCGAGGTAACGATGCGGATCTGCAGGGGAAATTACCGGCGGCGCCGCCGCGGAAACAAGGGCGCATGCCAGCAGGGCTAGGAGAATCGCAAGTCTCTTGACAGAGTGCGGCATGTGAATCGAATGGAGGCTGTAGCTTCTCGGCGTTGTCATGATCACGGAAATGCTAGGTTGCGTGTGGGCTCATGTCAAACCCATGACTCGGTCTAGACGCGGCTGGCCGCGTCTCCCGCTGTCGATGCGGTATCTGAATCTATGGCTACACCCGTATCCGCCTTAAACCGGATGCGGTTCTTCCCCCCGCTTCCTGCTATCCTAGAAATCTTCCCTCTCTGAGGGACTTTATGAAAATCAAGTCATCGACTCTAACGCTCGCGCTGCTGCTCGTGATTTACGCCGCAGCCCAGACCACTCCTCATTTCGACGGCCAGACCTGGTGGAATCACATCAAGTTCCTCGCCGACGACAAACTCGAAGGCCGCGACACTGGTAGCCGCGGCGAGCGCGAAGCGCAAAAATACGCCGTCGAGCAGCTTAAGCGCTCTGGTGCAGAACCCGCAGGCGTCAACGGTTTCTACCAGCCCGTCAAGTTCGTCTCCCGCCAGATCGTCGAAAAAGATTGCAGCCTCGTCTTGATTCGCGACGGCAAACGCGAACCGCTCACCCTCGGTGAAGATGCCATCATTAACACGCGCGTCATGCCCGCGCCCGAGGTCGAAGCGCCGCTCGTTTTCGTCGGCTATGGCCTCAAAGTCCCTGAAAAAAATTATGACGACTTCGCTGGCGTCGACGTCCGCGGCAAGATCATCGTGATTCTTGCCGGATCGCCCTCCGAAATTCCCGGCGCGCTCGCTTCGCATTACCAGACCGCCGCCGAGCGTTGGAAAGTCCTTCGTGCCGCCGGCGCCGTTGGCATCGTTTCCTTGCCGAACCCTGCCTCCATGGACATTCCCTGGTCCCGCATGGCGCTCAACCGTGCCCATCCCAGCATGGATCTCGATTATCCCGAGTTCAACGAAACCGAAGGCGCCAAGCTCGCCGTCACCATCAACCCTGCCAGCGCCGGAAAATTCTTCGCCGGCTCCGGCCATACTTTCGAAGAGATCGCCGCTCTTGGTAAAGATCGCAAGCCGCTGCCCCACTTTCCGCTCGCCGCTTCGCTCGCCGCAAAAACGAAAGTTGACGTCACCAGGATTGAGTCAGCCAATCTTGTTGCCAAACTCCCCGGCAGCGATCCCGCTCTGAAAAATGAATACGTCGTGCTCTCCGCCCACCTCGATCACATCGGCATCGGAGAACCGATCAACGGCGACCGTATTTACAACGGGGCCATGGACAATGGCTCCGGCAGCGCCCTCGTCCTCGACATGGCCGCGAGCTTTCAGAAGAATCCGGAAAAATTGCGCCGCTCGATCCTCCTCGTCTTGGTCACTGGCGAAGAAAAAGGATTGCTCGGCTCGAAGTATTTCGCCGCTCATCCCACGGTCCCGCCAAAATCCATCGTCGCCGACGTCAACGTCGACATGTTTCTGCCCATCGTTCCCCTCAAGCTTCTCACCGTCCTTGGACTCGATGACTCCGATCTAGGCGATCGCGTCCGCGAGGTCGCGCAATCGCTCGGCGTAAGAGTTCAGTCCGACCCTGAGCCGTTGCGCAATCTTTTCGTCCGCAGCGATCAGTACAACTTCATCCGTCACGGCGTACCCTCGGTCATCATGAGCGTCGCTCCCGAGCCCGGTTCGCCTGAGGTAAAGATTTTCAAAGACTGGCTGACGCAGCGCTATCACGCGCCTTCCGACGACGTGGACCAGTCGGTCGATCTCGCCGCCGCCGCGAAATACGAGGAGATCGTTCGAGCCTTGCTCATCAACATCGCCAATGGCGACCATCGCCCCGAGTGGAAGCCAGATAGTTTCTTTCGGAGATATGCAGAACCTGTCAAGATGGGACAATAAATTCACGCGGACACGGAGTTCGTCTTGTTTGCGCCTGAGACGCGGCAAGCCGCGTCTCTACATTAATCCTGGAGAGAACACTTGAACGACTATCTTTTATCCGTAGTGCTGGGAATCGTCGAAGGTCTTACCGAGTTCCTGCCCGTCAGCTCGACCGCGCATCTCCGCCTTTCGGAACTGCTACTGCACGTGCCACTGTCGAGCGGCTATTGGAAAATGTATTCGATCGTCATCCAGCTAGGCGCGATCCTGGTTCTGCCAATTTATTTTCGCCACCACATTGCCAAACTCATCTCGACATTTCCCAGAGGCGAGAAGCGAGACTGCGACTATCTCACCCATCCGCTGAGCCTGGTCATGATCGCGTTCGTCGTCACGGCGATTCCGTCGTTTCTGCTGACCAAAGTGATCGGCAAAAACCTCGAGAGCATCTACGTGATGGGCACAGCTCTATTGCTCGGCGGCATCGTTATGTGGATCATCGACGCCATGAAAGCGCCTTGGGAGAAAGCCGGACCGGGAGCCGCCGGTTCACCAATCCACACCTGGAACATGGACGACATCCACGGCGGCCAAGCCATCTGGATCGGAGCCTGCCAGATTCTCTCCGCCGTTTTCCCCGGCACCTCGCGCTCCATGTCCACGATTTGCGCCGGACAACTGATGGGCATGTCGCGCGCCGCCGCGCTCGAGTTTTCTTTTTTCCTCTCCATGCCCACCATGGGAGTGGCCACGCTTTACACGCTGTATAAGTCGATCCACGGCGGCAAAGATGAAAATCCGATCGGCGTCGCCCAAATCACAAATCACGAGTGGGTCATCCTCGCCATCGGCTTCGTCGTCTCCTTCATCGTCGCCTACGGAGCGGTTGCCTGGTTCATGGGTTATGTCCGCAAGCGCGGGTTTGCGCCGTTTGCCGTCTATCGGATCGTGCTCGGGATTGCGGTGCTGGCCTGGGCCGCGGGAATGATCGGAAGATAGCAAACACGAACAGCAGTTATCGCGCTCCCACATTTCGCGGGATGCAAAAGAAGAGCCGCCCCGACTTCGGGCGGCTCGTTTGTCATCTTGGTCGACAAAAAGCAGTGCGCTCTTCGTCGAAGCCTATTACTTCTCCACCACCTGCTTCACCGACCCAGTGCTCGGCTCAAACGTGTCATCCCCGGCGTAGTTTGCCTTGATGGTGTGCTTGCCAACCTTCAGCGAGGAAGTTGTGAAAGTCGCCACGCCACTCGCAGTCGTGCCCGTTCCAATCTCGGTCTTCTCGTTGTAAGGTCACCAGTTCTCCATCTGGAATCGTCCCGTAGGTTGACGTGACAGTTGCGGTAAACGTCACTGGTTGACCGACAAAGGAAGGTGACCCCGAGGTGGTCACGACTGTCTTGGTCACAGCGCTCTCAATGTACTCCATGAGCGTCGTGGATGTGCTACCCAGATTGTTAGCATCACCCGAGTAAGTGGCCGTGATCGCGTGAGAGCCGCCTTTCTTGTACTTTGTGCTGTATGCCGCTTGATTGTTGGCCAACGAAACGGTCGCGATGGTTGAACCTCCGTCCTGAAACGTTACCGTACCGGTCGCCGCTCCACCGTACTGGCTGGTCACGGTCGCAGTGTAGGTGACGCTCTGCCTAACGCGCGCCGGGTTCGCCGACGAAACCAGTGAGGTGGTGGTGGTGGCCGGATTCACAACCTGATTCAGTGGCGCCGACGTGCTGGGCGCGAAGGAACTCGAGCCCTGATATGCGGCAGTCATTGAGTGCGAGCCTGCCGCCAGCGATGACGTAGACAGCGACGCGCTCCCGTTTGCCAGCGTGACGCTGCCGATTGCGGTTGAGCCGTCGTAGAAAATGACCGTTCCCGTTGGCGTTCCCGATGCCGAGTTCACTGCCGCCGTGAACGTAACGGCCTGCCCATAGACGGACGGGTTCAGCGAGGAGACCAGAGTGGTCGTGGTAGTTAAGCCGTTCACAACCTGAATCAGTGGCGCTGACGTGCTGGGTCTGAAGCCGGGCGACCCCTGATATGCGGCTGTAATCGAGTGCGAGCCTGCCGTAAGCGAGGAATAGGAGAATGATGCAGTCCCGCCTGCCAGCGTCGCTCTACCGATTGCGTTTGAACCGTCGTAGAAAATGACCGTTCCGGTTGGCGTTCCCGATGCCGCGCTTACCGCAGCCGTAAACGTAACCGCCTGCCCATAGCCAGACGGGTTCAGCGAGGAGGCCAAGGTGGTTGTGGTAGTTGCCCGGAGTTCAGAGGCGTTCAGCAGCACGCCCACCGAGCTATTGCCAATGTCCCAGTTGCTGTTCCCCACCACCAGGTCGGTATTGCCGTCGCCGTTCACATCCGACGCTATGATCGAATCGGGCCAAATCCCGCCTGATCCATAGATCAAGGGCGACTGGAAGGTGCCGTCTCCATTCCCCTGCAGCACGCTTATGTTGCCGGTCGGGACGCCGTAAAAGTCGGCCGCCACAAGATCCGGTATGCCGTCGCCGTTCACATCAGCAATCGCCACCGCCGCCGGTGCAAGGTAGACTCCCGTGTCATAAAGCACCGCCGGCTGGAAAGTCCCGTCCCCGTTGCCCAGCAACACTGCCACTGTCCCATCACAGGCTCCGCCGCAACTGGTCGCCACAGCCAGGTCCGGTTTGCCGTCGCCGTTCACGTCCCCGATCGCGACCGCATTGACCCAAGAACCACCCGTGCCGTAACTAACGGGAGCCTGGAATGTGCCGTCACCATTGCCCAGCAGCACGCCCACCGAAGCGGAAACGTAGTTGGCCACAACTATATCCGGCTTGCCGTCGCCGTTCACGTCTGCAATTGCTACCCCCGTCGGACCCCCGCCGCCCGAGCTGTATGTCACTGCCGGCTGAAAGGTTCCGTCGCCATTGCCCAACAGCACGCTGACCGTGTTAGTGCCCCAATTCGCCATTACGATATCCGGGTGGCCGTCGCCATTCACGTCCGTGATCGCGACCGAGGAGGGACCATTCCCGCCCGTGCCGTAACTAACGGGAGCCTGGAATGTGCCGTCACCATTGCCTAACAGCACGCTTACCTTGCTGTACCCATTGGGCACGGCCAGATCTTGCTTGCCGTCGCCGTTCAAATCCGCAACCGCCACTCCCGTCGGCTCCTGGAGGCCCGGGTTGTACGTCACTGGCGGCTGGAAGCTTCCATCGCCGTTGCCCAACAGTACGCTCAGCGTGCCGTCACCGTTGGTCACTACCACGTCCGGCTTGCCGTCGTCGTTAACATCGGCGACCGCTACCGAGGTAAACTGCGCGCTCGGATCGGCTCCGCCCAAATCATAGAGTGTCACCGGCCCGAAAAGAGAGCCCCCGTCCATCGGGCGCGCGCCGTGCCGTTTCGTATGCGAGCGGCCGACAGGAAAACTTCCAGCGTCATGCGTCCATGGCATTAACGGGCGCTCCGCTTGAGCGGACACGGTGGTCCCCGCCGTAGCCAACACGGCGGCTTCCTTCCCAGACGTCTGACCTGCGCCGGACGTCTGCGCCAGCACGGCGGCCGCGATCAAGAGAATCAGAATTCCGATGAAAGGAACAACAACACTGAGAGAATAATTACGATTGAGCTTGCGCGTCATAGGAAACCTCCTTCGTGAATCGTCACTGACAAAACAATTGCTAAAGGGGCCCACGTTCCAAGCTCTCGCCTCGGGGGGTGTGCACTCCCCATGGTGGGACACTGCTCTTCGGGGAGGCGGGATGCAATCATACCAACACCAAGCAGCGCGTCCTGTCAGTGAAGTAAGTCACATCCTGATGTGCGGTGATCGCCAAGAGGCTCTGCGCAAAGCCATCCCTCTCCGCCCGGTACCCTACTCGCCACCCCATGCCTCTTCCCGCATTGTGCGAAGCGCCGCTTCTTGTCATAATTATCAAGCTCTGGCCACGTAACGGCGCTGCGGGTGAGTCTTGCCTGGGCAACGCCGTCGCTGCCCCATGACATTTTTCTCGAAGATTTTTACGCCCACCAGGAACCGGCGTCTGAACGAGCTCGTCGGGCTCCTGTTGTGCGTCTCCGCACTCCTCCTTTTTCTCGCGCTGGCGTCCTATTCGCCGCTCGATCCCTCGCTGAACAGCGCCTCCATCCTTACCGGATCGCACGCTGCCCGCAACTGGATCGGCATCATGGGAGCTTATCTCTCCGACCTCATCCTGCAATTCTGGGGCGTCGGATCGTTTCTGCTGCCCCTCTTCATGGTCATGCTCGGGGCGCGCTGGTTCCGCTCGCGAGCGGTGCAGACTCCGGTCGCGAAGGCTCTTGGCGGAATCTGGCTGCTCATCTTTGTGCCCGCACTCCTTGCCATTCTGCCCGGACATCTGCGCTGGATGGGCGCGATCCCGATCGAAGGCCTGGCTGGACGCATCGTCGGTGATGTCTTGATCCGCTACCTCAACGTTGCGGGCGCATACATCGTTTGCACGACCGTTCTCGCGGTCGCGCTCTATCTGACTACGGCCTTCTCCTTCTCGGCGATTGAACTTTGGGCGCCCACCCGCTTCGCGTTCGTCCTGGCGCTAAGAGATCGCTTTAAAGACTGGCAGGACGAGCGCGAACGCAAGCGTCAACAGAAGGAACTCGAAAAGCGGCGCGCCGAAAAACCAACAGTCACAGCACAACTCGTGCCCGCGCGGCCGCAAAGTTTGCGTCAGGAAGTTCGACGTCAGGAGGGGGAAATCCCGGGCGTGCAGTCTGCGGCTCCGCGCACCGGCATCGAACGCATGATGGCCGAAGACAAAGACAAAAACGACGTCGCCGCGCCACCCGATTCGCACCCTGGCGCCGAAGCCGCAGTCGAAGTCAACGAGGTCGAAGTCAGTGAAGTCCAAGTCAATGACCGCGCCGATGCTGAGCGCCGGCCAAAGACGACCCTGCCCAAAATCGCGGGCAGTTACAAGCTACCGCCGTCGAGTCTGCTGCATCGTCCCGACGAGCAGCAATCCGTCCACGAAGAAGAACTCAAACTCATCGCCCAGGTTCTGACCGCAAAGTACGCGGAATTCGAAGTCTTCGGTCAAGTCACGCAGATCAATCCCGGCCCCGTCGTCACCACGTTTGAATTCAAACCCGAAGCCGGCATCAAGTACAGTCGCATCATCGGCCTCACCGACGATCTTTGCCTGGCGCTGCGCGCCGAAAGCATCCTGGTAGAACGCATGCCCGGCAAAAGCACGGTCGGCATCCAGGTGCCGAACCGCGAGCGTGAAATCATCTGGCTGCGCGAGAAC